>JAABUL010000622.1_pt1 | contig 75049 bp, 72 predicted proteins | sample 5559151 | NCBI WGS metagenome assembly JAABUL01 (sample SAMN10711876, study PRJNA513368) | rock metagenome | isolation source: Antarctica rocks | place: Antarctica: Victoria Land, Pudding Butte sud | reverse complement strand
ATTACCGTCGCTATAAGAGGACTAGTAGTTATAGCGACGGGAGTAGGCGTACGTATATCTAATACCCTCCTTCTAGTATAGCCGTCTTACTAGAGAGTATCTACTAATAGAGGTAATAAATATATAACCGGGTAGGAGTTAGGATAGGAGGGCGGTTTATATAGAGGGTACGCGTAATTTATAGTATCTACGAGGAATATCTTTACTAAGCGCCGAAGCGCTAGCGGTAAGCCGATAGCGTACTAAATTACCTAGAAGACGATTATAACCTCGATCCTATCTACCCGATAGTCGGCTAGAAGGCCGTTTAGTATAACCGTATTACGATATAGTATATAATATATATCGCTACCTAACGGGTAGAGTAGCTATAACCGTCTACTAGCTAGGCTCCGGTAGATTATATAGTCCTAGTAATACTCCGTAGAGTAATATCTAACTCGGCTAGAGTAAGCTTATTATTATAGTATAAGGCGGCTTAAGGAGATATATTAGACGTATTAAGAGTTACTTCTATATAACGGTATATCTAATATAGTAGTATACTAGTTATAGTTACTTCTCGAAATAGGCTTAAAATTAAAGGTAATAAATAGCTAATAGATAACTAGGGATAGCGACGACCGCTAAAACTTCGTAGGAAGACGGTATTAGGCTAACGATTAGCTAGATTAATACTATAGTAGCTACGAGACGTTATTACGATATATATTAGCTTATATATAGTCTAACGTATACTAGTATTCTACTACCCTAACCCTCGCCCTAATTACGGAGAGTATTCGGTAGATACTTAGAGGCCTACTTAATAGTCGGCTCGACTACGATATATAGTCTAATTAGGTAATACCTACTATAAGACCTATATCCGCGTCTCTATCTAGCGCGTTCTTATAGTAAATAAGGCTATATTATACCGCTTCTCCTCTAATCCCTTCTTCTTACGCGGCTTCTCTATAATCTATACTATCTAACTTTATCCTACTATACTAAACTATTAATATTAGTCTTTTTAATAGATAGCGCGGAGTTTTACTAGTTAGACTCTAAAGTTAATACCGAATTAGGTAACGAATAGTCTAACTATACGGGGTAGAAGGCTTAGGTAGATTAGTAGAAGGTAAGGTCCTACGTCTCCTAAAGATAGTAACTAACGAGATAATAGGGTATTACGAAACGCGGTAGTAGTAAGTAGACGCGCGGTAACGGTAACGCTAGTAGCTATATATAGAAGAGGTCGAAGTAGTACCCGGAGCTTAATAATCTAGTTACTACGCGGTAGATTAAAAATAGGGACTTTAAGCTATAGAGGTACGAGGTAGAGATATACGACTAATCTAAGTACCTCTTAAACGCGACTACCGCTATAGGTAAGAATAGCTACTTATTAATATACCTAACGGGTAGTTAGAGCGATTAATAGGTCGCTAACGAGGCTAAACGGGGCTAGAAGTAGGTATAGGATAGCCTATAGAGGCTAGGCTATAAACGGATTAACGAGAAGCCGTTACTAAGAGGACTATATATAGTAGGTATTTAGCGTCTCTATCCTACTATTCTAACGCGTTCGTAGCTACGAAAGAGCCTTTAGATAAGCCGGAATAATACTAGTTATTCTATCTACGAGGCTATAGAAAACTATATACCTTAGGCGGTATAATTAGTAGTTAGCGCGCGTATAAAGTAGGCGGCGAGTTAACTACTTAACTACGAATACGAACTAAAGGATAATAACCTAGTAAGTAATATCCTATATACTATATAATATACTAACGATAGTATAGATAAAACGCTTTCGCGGTAAGCTCTTAATTAAGGCTATTAAGTATTTATACTATACCTAGTTAGGTCTCGCGTAGTAGCGTAATACGATAGCGATATTTACGTATATATATAAGTTCGTTATATTAAGCGTATTAGCTACTATCTATAGTATACTAGAGGGTTAGAAACTAGGCCTACCCGCTTAAGGCGTAAAGAATAATCGATACCTATCGCTAGTTCTAGCGACTATCTAGAGTATATTTAGAGCCTAGAAGGAAGAATAGGATCTTTAAGGTAATAACCGTAAAGTAGGAGTATTAAAGTAAATTACGACTATAGTCCGTACTAGTATACGAGAAGACGACGTAGCTACTAATATATCTCTAAGGACGGACTTCGCGTAGTTTATAGATTCGATAGAAGGTATATTCTCTAATAACGAGGAAGAGCTAGTACTACTAATAACTTCCTATAGGGTAAGCGAACGTACTACGATACCGCTCTATAAGTAGGTTATCGTTAGTTCTCTATCCTATATAGGCGAAGGCTAGGCCGTATTTAAGAACGCGAGCTAAGGTACGAGTAGAGACGGTAGTAGCTAAGACTTTATATATAGGGGCTCTAGCCTAGCGCTATATAGGTAAGTATTAATAGGAGTTTATAGCGTTTAAGGCTAATAGCGGGAGAGACTAATCTAGGAGCGCGATAATAATAGTAAGTAGGGACGAGACGACGAATCTCCTCTATCTAACGACGTCGATCTAACTAGCGATACGCCTATAAATAGTTAGGCCGACTTAACGCCTAGTAAGCTAAAGAATAAAGTCCCTAACGTTGGCCTAACTATCGGCCTAACTACGAATAACTTCCGCGATTTAACGTTACGAATAGGTACGCTAAAACCTACTAGTATCGACCCGATAGGCGGCCGAATTACTAGAACTAGTAGAGGGTAATAGACGACTAAGGGCGCGAACGCTTCTACTACTATTACTAGTATAGAAACTAGAGCCTTAGGCTCCGCTCCGCCGCTAATAGCTAATATAAGAGAAATAACGCTTAGGAAGGTATACTTTAAGCCGACGACCGAATAGAACGAGGTAGAGGCTTTAGTATAGGAGGTAATTAGTAAAGATAGTATAGACTAGTACGTATAGTAAGTAGAGTTAAAGTATAGGTAAAGGGTTATAATAAAGGAGAAGATATTTATAGAGTTTAACTTTAATACTTAGAAGAACGAGATAAATAAGTAGTCTAGTAGGGCGGCGAAGCTAGTTAGGGTATAGTAGTATTATATATAGTTCGAGTAGGAGGCGGAGTAGTAGATAGAGGTCTAGTAGCTAGGTATTTATACTTATAGTAGTAGTATCCCTTCTACCGCTCTCTATAACGCTAGTAGGCTTAACGTTTAGGTAACTTAGCTTAAGATAAGTACTACGAGTAGGCTATCTTAGTACGACGTACGACGTAAGGGGATAGAGAACCCTATCTAGCTTTAATAAGATTAGTATAGATAGCGGGTATATACCTTACGTATATAATAGGTAGTCGAGCTAGTATACTAGTAATAGCTTAGAGCGGTCGACCGTAGAAGCTAGGAAGTAGATTGTTACTATAGCTATAACAAATAGTAGGTAATATAGGTAACGTAGATAGACTAGTATTAGTACTCGCGGTCGTTACTATTATTAGTAGAGGCTAACTATACGAACTAGAAGCGCTATAACAACCGTTCTAGTAGTAGAGCGCGCCTACGATAAGAGCTATAGCTACGCTAGGAGACTATTTTTCTAGCGATTCTACTAGATAGTATACGACTTTATTAATTAGACGATTAGGTCGATTTAGCTAATAGAATCGACTTAATTAGTAGAGGGAAACTCGTAATATACTATATATAGTTATTATATATAATATAGTAACTACGTTATCTTTAGCTTCTTTAAAGGCTTATTATTATTATTAGGTAAATATTCTTCTTCCTTAAATTAGCTATTAATAATGCTATTTTATTACTAGTACTTTATATATTTAATTTACTTAATCGTCTTAATAGATAAGCTAGCTCTCGTTTAAATAGATATAAAGATAAAGTAGAGATCTAATCTTATCTTATTAGCTAAGGTTTTACTAGCTAATTAAAGGCCTTTAAATTTACTACTCCCTTTATACTTCTATAGCTACGATATAAAATTGAAGCCTTATACTACTAAAAACTACTAAAATATATAACTACTATATATATAAATATATAGTATATCGCTAATTTATATATATATATAGTATATAAGCTCGGATGCGCTATATATATAGCCTATATACTACAAAACACTATAAGGAATCCCCGCACTAGCCTATCCATCCGACCCTTTTTGGTCTGTTGTGCCCTAGGTTGCCATTTACCTTTCGAAGATCTCGGCGGCTTAGGTGGCTCGTTTGAAGACATTGTGGACAGTTGAGTGTCGGTGATGATAGGGGAGCAGAAGTCAAGGTGGTGTTGGAACGAAGTGAGTTATTTGTGTGACAAGTCACGGGGCTGCACGTTTCTGAGTATATAGGCTTCGCCTCGCAACGCTTGCTAACTGTGAGTCTTCATAGCACCTGCACCAGGTATTATTTGTTTTACTGTCACCACTCGACGGAAGTTAGAGAGCAGAATCGGAGTCACCTCCAGTCTGTAGCATTTCATTTCCCAGTCACCCTTTCTAGGCTGGAACTACCTGGTTCTTCACAGTCACATTCGAGATATCAGGTTACACGCAATGACAGAAGAACACACGATGCAGACAAATGAAAGACGGATACAGAGAGGCATGTTACGACAACCAGCCGTTTCTTGACTAACACTAAACTACAATTACAGTGATCTCGAAGATCATGACACACCATTACCAGAAGCTGGCTCATCCCACTCCGTCGTCCGCAGACGACATAAACCTTCTTGGATCACGGTCAGTCTTCAATTCCCTCCATTGCCTCCTTCTCCTCCATCGTCGCCCTCATGGCTGTTACAGCTCCCAGGTGCACCACCTGCAGAAGGCAGAGAGGGATGGCCCTCGCTGTAGCTTGGCTGCCACGGAAGAATGTCAGGTTGTCGGCCCAAGTCTGGTGCCGAGCGTGCTGCTCGTCGGTCCATGCATCTTGACCAATCCGGTCAAGGTCTATGATGAGATAATCGACTGCCAACAGTATACCGTCAATGAGGTCGAGTGTGGCGGGACTATGCTCCGTGTACCACAGAATTGTCGGCACTTCCTGGTGTCCCGTGTGGACTTCTCGGGTGATCTGTGCTACAACGCCGCCTAGTAGAGGATTCATGTCTCTATCCTCCGGCCATTCAGTATTCCACCGGCCGGGAGGGCTTGTGTGCTCTACGGGAGACCTGTTCGATTCTGATGTGGGAGTGTTGCCTCGCCCTCCCATGCCGGCGTTACTGTTGGAATTTCCGGTCGCTCCTCCGCCATCGGTTCCACTCCGTCCCCGACTACCATTTCCTCGGTTGCTTCCTGAAGACACCAGCGGCACTGGTGACTTACTCGAGGATGTTGTTGATACTGAAGGTCTTGTGATGTTATGAGATGACCAAGGATATTCGTACTTCTGGCAATTAGGTAAGTGGGTATGTTCTTGAACAACGAAAGCTACATATGAGATTCCGTATCGCAAAGTTTGCTAACCGGTCAATAGTGTTTGCTTCGCGGTCGCCACTAGACGCAATGGTGCATGTATCAAGTCATGGATGGCTTTCATGTTGCCCTCAGCCAAGTCCTGATGCTTTCGCATCATGCAGACGATCTTCCATATGCTGCATCATGCATGTGACAGGACTATTCCACTCCAGGCTGGGCCTCGAACTAGGGGCACAAACTGAGAGCACCGTCCGTCAACGATGCCTAGAAATACTGAGGAATGCGCATGCACCAGGATTCGCAATCTCACCGAATTCGATAGTTCGCAAGTTGAATGTCATTGATCTGCATCAGAATCCTAAGCAGATACATACAGATGGCCAAAGCCGAGCTAAGTCTGAAGCACTGAGCATCTGCAGCTTTAGAACGCCAATCTCGAGCCAGTCAACCAACATTGGTAGAGACTCTCGAAGCCCAACATCGCAGCTCGTCCCCACGCTGCTCGGATCAGTGCAATCGGAGAACATTGGGGGATTCCAACGTCAGAAAACACTCATCGCATGCCAAGTGCAAGTTGAACAGCTCAGTGAGTAACGAACACCGAGACGCCACCACTCAGACTATTCTGCTCCTCTCTAGTCCGCCTTACTATGGTCATGGCGTAGAACAAGGTGCTTGTAAGAGTCCTCCTCGAAGCCGCCGCCCACGATCCATTTATATTAGTAAAGGGTTGGAAGAAGTCGTAGCGAGCAGTGTCGACAGCCCATCCACCTACTGGCGGTCTGGCAAGTATCCAATGTGAGGCATGCTGGATGGATACGACAAGGTCGTTTATCGTGGGTTGCACCTCAGTGAACCAGTTCGCCGTCGCAACGTTGCAGGTGCCCTGGCAGACCCCCACGATCAACTGGAGGGCGGTGAGACTCCCGGTGGACGGCCTACTGCTGTCATGCTCACTAGTGTTGAGCGAAGCGCCGCTTTCACTGCAGAGGGATGGCGTTTGTTTATGTTTGGAGCCGGACATTGTTGCCTGCGGATCGATAAGATTGAGTTAGAGAAAGATGTTGCTCGAAAGGTGGAGGTGGTTGTGAATGGATAAAGTAAAGATATTGATTGAGGTTGCTGGATAGGTATTCGTGAAATAGTGAATGCCCAGGGCTATTGTTGCTGATAAGAAGCAGGATTGGGCACCCCAATGGCCTTACTATATACTCGCCGAGGGCACACGTTTGCTAGGAGACGATGGTATGAGTCTGCATTTGGTCATTCAAGGACCAGCAAACCACTCTAGTGAGTCCTGAGGCCTTGAGTATCACATGCAATACCGTGAGAACAGATTGAGCAATCCCAAGAAAAATCACGGTACCTAGGTACAGGCAGAAGAGAGGAGTCAGAGGACAGAACTACGAATACCTAGAAGAAATCGTAAGCTTCAAAATTCGAAAGCCATAACCCCATCAGCGAGTAAGCCATCATCTTGAGCATGTGTGCTTCAAGAACACGAGCATTGTGACCCCTTCATTGGACCAAGGGAATGCACGATCAGAACAACCGTCCTATGACCAAATCTCGAAAGGTGGCGAAAGCGACCGCCGAGCAGTCAACTCCTCCACCTGGTCCGTCTGCGGATGGGGCTTACACATAGCTTGGCTCAGTGCGCATCCTTTTCACCATGACGATCACCCAGAACAAGTATTTGAAAGTCGTTACAGGCGGACCTTTCGTCCATCCTGCACCTGCTGGAATATCGTCAAGGAGCTTCTGGAGTGCGCCGTAGCGCTGCTGCTGATCAGCTCTTCCAGTACCCTGAGGCGGCGATCTCGCAAGGACCCATTGTGCGGCGTACCGGAAGGCATCGACAATGTCGGTGACCGAGGGATCAGTCTCAACGTACCAGTCAGCCGACGCGGGCTCACGGTTACCCAGGCAGACCTCTTTGGTCAGCTGGTAAGCAGCGAGACGACCATTGCTGGTTGAGGTGTGAGTACTGGCCGACATGGTACTACTGCCGTCGCCGCTGTCAATGCTGGTAAGGCTACCATCTCGACGGGATGGCGTCGATTCGCGTTGGGGGCCGGACATCCTAGGCGGCTGAGGTATCGTATGGGAAAAACAAACACGGGGTTCCGAGGTTCCCGGATATCTGGCTGTGGTGGGAGCGGATGCTTGGTGATGGCGTTGATGAGAAGCAGGACAGGGAGCTCCATGGGCCTTGCCATATATGCTCCTCGCCAAGGATATGTTTGCTAGCTAACAGTAGCTTGTTTCTGAAGGTGAGTTCCCGATAACTTTCTCCGGCAAACTCGGACTGACCGACGAGCGTGCTCGTGGTTTGAGCCTACAGTCAACTATCGTAGACTCCTACTGCACTGATGACGAATCGGGAACACGTGCTGGTCGAACAATTGTCATCGGGAAGATTCAAATAGCCAGTACACAACACTACTCCGACCCATGTCACACTAGAGTGGACGTTCAAACACCAGCAGACCGCACACTGACAATACCATGGAGGTCGTAGACCAAACAAGGAGCCCTACAACCCTCCCATACCACGAACACTTCCCTTAATGCCGACTGAGTACCACAGACCTTCTCGACCTGGCCTACTCAGAAATTCGATTCGAGCCACGATCGTCATCCTGTTCAGACTCCGAGCTTGCCTCAACAGCTTCGAAGCCCTCCTCCAACCCTACTTCCTTTGCGGTAGCCATGGCATGAGCGCACGTGGCCATGAGGAGCTTTCTATCGGTATTTCTGAGGATCGATTTGTGGCACTCGGATTCAAGATCGCTGTGGTACCAACTGAAGACCGCCAAACGAGCGGCCTGGTGGGTCGAACCATGCCGGAGCGTCCTCGCAACGATGAACTGGGAGGCGTAGTGGATGCCGTTGCACAGATCAGCTTCACTGCATCCATGCTCTTCGAGCCATTCTAATGGCACTGTTTGGTCAATATTCCGACAGATCATCTTGACTTTGTCGTATGCGGTTGAGGCCTCGTAGTCTGTGGTGCTGCGGGAGTCGGTAGAGCTGCTCCTGCTTGCCTCTCTGGCGTTATCTTCACCGCTGCTAGCAATGCCCCGGCCCCGAGAGCCTTCCCGCTGCGAGCTGTCACCGCCAGTGGTGCTACGGGCTCGAGAGCCGGCTCGCTGCGTAGTATTATTGCTAGAGTTGTCACGCATACGAGAGCTGTCCCGACGAGAGTTGCCGCTGCCAGCGGTTTCACGACCACGAGAGAAGTCTCGTTGCGAGCTACCCTGCCCTGACATGTTGGCCTACTGATGGAGGTTTGTAACAGGGTACTGATAGTCAAAGTACTATGAGGTTGATATGGAGTCTTGCTCGTGACCAAATTCAAGATTTGGAGGATTTGATGGGAATCAGGTAGATCCCCCCCAGAGGTCTTATATTTGAGTCGGAGAGCTTGTTTGCGAGTCCTCAAGATCATGCTTCTATCCACGTCATGGCTGGACTGCTGCCAGCACACCAGTCGTAGTGAGTCCTGAGAGCATGGGCATCAGATGTAATACCGTGGGAACAGATGAGCAAGCCTAAGGGCAAGCACGATACCAACTCACAGACAAGAAAGAGGACAGGCTCTCCGGACTTTCAGAAGAGGTCAGATAGCCTACTACTAATCGAAGAACCCAGCAAGTGACAAATCAAGCACAATTCAAGGGAAGAACCACAAACCTACTCACAGACCTACCTTAAACCGTCAACGCTGACACTCGCATTATCTCAGCTATCGCTAGTCTCCCAGACTCCCTTCTCGTCTCCTACAATCTTCACTACGTCTACCGCATTGCACAGACGCCTGCCCAACGCCGACAGTGACAGGTCCCGTATCCATGCCTCGTTCGACTCGATGCCGCTGTGAATCCGGTTGTAGAGCACATAACGACTCCGTTGAGTCGGTGTACCCTGCATAGGCGTGCTGGCAACAATGAAGTGCGTCGCATGGTGGAGCGCCTCTCGCAGGTCTTCTACTGTGGACCCATTGTCGTCAGGCCATGTGTGTGGCGGAGGAAGTTTGGCACCTCTGCACACTGCTTTCGTTCTTTGGTAGGCAGTTTCGTGGACCCGCTGGCCGTCACCGGTACGGTGGCCGTTCTGAGGGGCGTTGGCGGGAGGGTCAACTAGAGGGCGGCTGGCGGACACGCTTCTGCTGCTGCCTCTGCTGTCGCTACTGCCGGCTGTGCTGGCATTAGGAGTGCCAACGGCACCTCCTTCAAGATTTGGGGAGGCAGACCGTTCCGAGCGAGCACGCTGCGAGCCAGACATCGCAGCTTGTTGATCGATGGTAAACGATTGGTAGACTTCAATTGCTATAGTCGCCCAATGCAGCTGAAGTAGATAATGATGAATCAGGATTGCTGAATACAAGCTTGTGGTCGCCAAGATACTGGACAATGTTTGACAGAAAAAGAGAAACTTGTTGGTCGAAGGATCTCCTCATATAAGGCCAGGCTCGATGGTGATGTTTGCCATCGGAGACTTCGGGTTTTCCCCAGGGGTGACTTGTTGCAGCAAACAGTTATTCGACAGAGTTCATGAGACGTCACTGTTATTGTGAACTATCAGGTGGCGCAAGAAGATCAAAAGGATTAGAAGTAAAGATACAGAGAGTAAGGAAACTCCATTGCATGCCATTGCTCATAAGTCTAGAAGCACAACTCGCATCGACCAGACAAATATCAAGGAAAAGCCCTGCGGCCATATCACTTACCGTACCGAGAGTTTATCGACTCTACCACCTACATTGCACCTGAAACTTTCGTGTGTAGCTCACCATTTGCCCTCCACAAAGATTCCCATACTCAATCCTCATCTAACACCGCTTGAACTTTCCTCAAGATCCAGTCGCAAGCGGTAGCAAGTTCTGACTGCGACAGAGTAGAGAAGCCCCGGTCATTCAACCCAATTGATCTGGTTGCAACGATGTTACACAGCTCCATGAATGTCAACGTAGAGCGGCCAAGGGCAGGTCCCGAATCGTCCCGCGGGTTGGGACTGTCCTCGATGTCGTTTCTGATCCGACCAAAGATCCGACGCCGCTGTAGCATCGCCTCAGATGTCTGTGGCGTTTGTTCCACAATCCACTTGGCGGCGAGTTGGATTGCCTGTATGAGGTCGCGGCGAGTGCACCCGTTCTCGATGAACCATTCACGCGTACGGATCGTGCCATGGCCTTCGGTAGCGTCTCGTATTGCGTGGTGGGCGACTCCGCCGTGCGCTTGGTTGTCTGAAGCAGCGGTTGATTCGCTACTGGCTCTGCTGGTGGTAGGACTACCGACGTAGTCGGCATGCTCAGGGTCATACTTTGGTAGCAGTCGACCCGGCATTGTGAACTGTTTGAAGTATGTAGATATATTCGAGTGGGATGTGCTGGGCTCTGATCCGAGGAAAAGATGTGGATGTAGATCGACAGCTGTATACTTGTGATCGAGGATGTGTTTGATGATGTTGATCGGAAGAAGGAAAGGGCACTGTACGGGCCTCTTTATAGGTTCTCGAGGTCCATACAGGTGTTTGCTGGCGGACGGTGATTCGAACTCCTGTCATGGTTCGCCTGTTGAGCAAACGCCATCGCTTTGAGTGTATGTTCATGATGACTTGGCCTAGCAAACCGCCGTCATGGACGAGGGAACTCCTTCAATACTGCTGGCTGTGAGCCCTGTTCGTCTCGCCGGGGAGCTGATGGTCGGAGTTGACTTGCATGCAACCTGAGAATTATTCTGAGCGTGAAGCAAAACCGTTATCATCGGATCAAAGAGTACATAAAACAGTCCAAAGTACATACCATACCAATAAGGCTCACGGTAGCAGAGATATCATGGAACAAGAGAGTCCAGCATCAACAACAAGCCGAAATAAGAAAGCACATCCATGGAACCCATCAAAGACCCGTGCTTCAACTCAACGGCGGAACCAAGAGTTCTCGCGATCCCCTGTTACCTTCGCCTCCGACATAATCCAAGCACAGCTATTTACAAGTTCCGCTCGTGGCAACTCCGCGACAAGGTACTTTGGAGCTGCACCTGCTTTGGGCACGGGAACCTCGTCGCGAATGAAATCAGCAATCGCGCCTCTGGAGCCTGGGCGGGCCTCATGCAACGCTGTCGGACTTGCCTCGATGTTGTCACGCACATTCTTGAAGATGCAGTAGTTGAGTCGCTGGTCATTCGTCCCGTTGACCGGTAACTCCGCTACAATCCACGAGGCGCCGTAGCGCATAGCGTCCAGGAGGTCTTGTCGGGTACACTGGTTCTCCTCCAACCAGCTGCGTGGCGGGGCGTCTTGGTCGCCTTGACAGATGTGTCGGATTGCGTTGTATGCGATCCGGTTGGTGGAGGGATTGATTTGAGCTGTGCTTGCAGAACCGCTGGGAGCGGGTTTGCCTGCATTGCTGCTCCCGCGTTCGTTGCCAGGGCGAGAGAGTGGTTGTCCTGACATTGCTGTGTCTCGCTGGTGGTAGAAGTGTCCAATGGATTGCAATTGGGTCTCGTCAAAGGAAGTAAAGGAAGCAGTGCCTAGCTGGTGAGTAGAAGCTTATGATCACAATGGAGGTTGTGAAAGTTGTTGATAGGAAGCAAGAGGAAGAGCACCTTAGAGGCCCGTTATGTATCTTGCAGGCTCCATACAGATTCTCGGCGCAAACAATGACCCAATTTGCCAGTCGGGGGTGACTCTTCCTAGCAAACCGCTGTTGTCTTGGTGTCACAGCTCAGGGCCACTCTGGAGATTCGCGGTCATCCACCTGTGTGCGGTATGGTCAGTTGTGCCAGCAAACATGTTAACGAGAAGACTCACCAGGCAGCCAGGATACAATGATGGCGCCCAGCGTCTCACAGCGCATATGAACCAATTCATAGTATATCCAGACTTGAAGTAGTAAGAACAGTATGTCACCTACCAGTACTCCCCGAAGTCAAAGACATCAATCACTCACCGCTCAAATCACACTTACCAAGCACAAGTCAACACCAAACAGCAACAATCAAAGTATCGGACAAGACCGCCTCACACATCCTCTGATACTCTCACCTCCGGCGAATACCGCCTCAACGTCGTCTCTGGCCTCAGCCGCCCTGGCCTCAGCCTGCCTCCTCACCTCAACATCCCGCGCCTCAGCGTCTCTCGTCTCCGACTCCCTCATCCACACCCTCAGCTCCTTCAAGAACCAAGAACAAGCCTCACAAAGCTCGGCCTGCGCCAAATGCTCAAACTTCAACGCCTTCATCGGACCTGCATCCTGCCCAAGAGAATCCCTAACGGATCTCCAATCCGTCCCCGAATAGGTCAGCCAATCTGCGGGGAGCGTAACATAAGCATCACCTTTCAAACTGCCATAAATGTTCTCAAACAGCCGTCGGCGCTCTGCATGCTGTGCCTCGGACATTACGAGCGCGAGGTAGTAGGAGGTATACTGGATGGCATCAAGGAGATCGGAGCGGGTGCATTGCGAAAACAAGGCGGTGTCTGCGGCACCGCCGACGTCCCTAGCGGCGGGGTGGTGGCGAATGATGTCGCGGACTGCTTGAACCGCGTATCGGTGTTCCGCTAGCAGCTCCTCGCGGCTGGGGGAGGGAGCGTTGAGCGGTGGGGCCCGGGGCGAAGGGCGGTTGGTGTGGAGTACAAATACATCGACGGTGGCGTTCGCAAGTGGTGGTAGCTGAGTGTCGTTGGGACGAATGTTCTCGGACATTCTGTAAGATCAACTGAGAGCCAAGATGGTTGATAGTGGTAGGTCCTTCGAAGGTAGACGATATATGTTTAACCGAAGGTGTGTTGCGACAATGGAGCTGTAAAGGTCAGGACCAAAACCAAGAGAGAGCGTCGTTGGTCTGCAGCTCCTCAATATACGACTCGGGTCTTGGTGTAGATGTTTGCTGCCGAAGGATGATTCGAATCCGCCGTCATAGAATGACTTGCACCAGCAGACTAGATGATCATTTGAGTGTAACCTCCAATACATGAACCACTTACCACTCGGACCGCACTCATCAAGCACAGCTGAATACCAAACAGTACCAAACAGCATCAGAGTATCTGACAACACCGCTCCGCACCTCTCTTGACCCTCTCAGCTCTGCCACACGCAGCCCTAGCCTGCCTGGCCTCAGCCGCCCTCTTCTCCTCAACCCTCCTCCTCTCAATCGCTCTCGCCTCGGCTTCATTCATGAAGGATCTCACCTCCGCCAGAAGCCACGCACAAACCCCACAAAGCTCCGTTTGCGGCAACTCGAAAAACGTCATCGCCTTCCACGGGTTCTCATTGTACACTACGTTATCCCGCACGACCGTCCACTTCACATTCCTGAACCCCCTCCATCTCCAGGCATTCTCGTTCCATTCCCAGGCCATGTTACTGTGCACATTCTCGTGGACCCTCGCGAATCGACGCTGGCGTATCGGCTCATGCTGCTGGGAGATATTCCGCTTGAGCCATTCGGAGCCGAGCTGGATAGCCTCGAGGAGGTCGAGACGTTTGCATCGCGAGAACCACGCGGCGCCTGGGGATTCGGGGGCTTCGGGGTGGCGGGCGATGGTGTCGCGGATTGCTTGGTAGGCGTATCGGTGCTCTGCGAGCATACTTTCGCGGCTGTGAGCCGGGGTGTCGGGGGGTGGTGGGCTAGGTGGAGGCCACATGGTATGGAGTACCATATCGGTGGCATCGTGTGCTGGGGGAAGATATAAGTGCCCATTAAGGCGAATGTTTTCGACTTGGCCCCCGACAATGATCACGTTTTCGGCTTCACGCTCCTGGATGATCAAGTTTTCGACTTGATCCTCGTAAGCGATCACGTTTACTGACGTCTCCTCGGGATATTGCATAGCGAAGATAGTTGATGATGCTGGCTTCTGGTGGAGCAGGACAGAGGTATTCGATTGAAGCTGTTGGAGATATGCTTGCAGCTCTGTGATTATGGTCAAGGTTGTTGTCTGCGGAACCCTGGAGAGGGCGCCATGTAGCCAGGTTGATATACGACTTGGAACCATGTAGATGTTTGCAGCCGGAGGATGATTCGAATCCGCAGTCTTAAACGGACTTGTATCAGTACCTTGAAGGGTAACTCGAGTCCGTACTCACTGACGACATATCGCAGCAGTTTGCTCACGAATCTAGTCAGCGATCGGGAATCGAGATGGTGGTGGTTTCGCAGAAATATAGAAGGAAAGTAGAAGGAATTTAAACAGCAAAACCAGCACAAAACTTACCGATACTCCAAACTCGTACTCTAGCCTCTCCACCCACCAACCTCACACACGATCAACCATCTCTCCAACCCTGCGCCCTACCTACATCCACCGCGAACTTCATAGTACTCACGCACATATTCATCAGTCTAGCCCGGGGAAGCCCTCTAATCGTCGTATCTACCCCCGTCCATATCTCATTGTGAAGAGCGTTGCAGATGTTATATCTAGCCATTGCCATCCCTGTTCTTGGTGGCGGGGGCGAGTAATTGACAACGAAGATTGCGAGCTCGTGGATCGCATTGGCGATATCGGTATTGGTGCAGTCGTTGGTGTCGAACCAACTGATCGGGACAGGGAGGCTACGGTTCTGGGTGATCTCTTTGGCTTTCTGGAAGGCGAGGTTGTTGTTCGTGCTATCGTTGCCGCGACCGTTGGGAGGAGGGCTTGTGCTTGCGGTGGCGGTGGCGCTTCTGGTGGTGTTGTTGTCGGTGGATAATGCGGTAGCTTGGCGGCCACGAGAGCCGGTGCGCTGCGAGCTGGTTTGTCCTGACGTTGATTCTCCTGACATCTTGAATACGTGATACACTGAAACAGTTTTCTAGAAGTCAAGGTAATGGTTGTTGAGGGTTAGCGAAGAGAGTTGCGGAGAGTTGGGGGCTCGTATCAAGTAATTCTTGTACAGATCGTTGACCAAATCCGAGGAGCAGCGCAATATGGCCGTCGTTATATACCGTATGGCCGGACCCAGCGGTTTGCCGGGCGGAAAGTGAGTCAAAGTTCCTGTCACTCCTTGACTTGGTAGCAAACTCGAAGGCCGAGCTGGTAGCACACCGGCGGCCACCATCGCCAACGTCAGGAAACCTGGTTGAACCTGTGAGAGGTGGTGCATAAAACGCGTTACGTGCATCCCAAATCATAAATCATCATATCAAATCTCCCAAATAGCACCAACCGAAACAAGAAGGGGGTATACCAAACGCCACATCACCCAAACTCATCTCCCGCCTCACCACCCCCCATCTCCCCATCCTATCCCCAATCCTACCACCGACCTCATCAATCCCACTGCACCTTCGTCCCCTGCCGCCCCAAACCATGGAACTGATCGTGCCGACTAATCGCACCACTCAACAACTCTCCATCGCCTGCGCCGCCATCCCTTCTGACCTCGTCCGGGACAGTGGCGTTATTATCCAACCGCTTAAGCTCCTGCGCAATCGCCTCTTCCTCCTCCGTCTCTGGCCGGATCTCGAGGATCTCGCCGACGGATTTGCTGCGCACGGTGCGGACCTCGTCCATTGGTTGGACCCCCTGAGTCGGCGCGACTTCGTCGTTCGGGAGGATGACGCGTCTCGCGGCCTCGTCGGTAGGTGCGGTGTGGTCAGACTCCATATGCGGCAAAGCGCCAACGCTCTTACTCCTCGCCCGCTCCAACGGAGCACTATCCTCATCCTCGCCACCGTAGCGTACAGGTCCAGAGTCGGAAAGCGCGCGCGGCGGATCAAGCTCCTCCATCGGCCCAGTAGACGCAGCACTAACCGACTGCGACCTCCCAGCACCCACACCACTCTTCGCCTTGCCAAACTTAAACAACCCCCCAAACAAACTCCCATGCTTCGGCTTCGGGGGCCCACCGTTAGTAGCCCCATTAGCACCCGCCCGCATCAAAGGCGCGCTCCCCCGTCGAGCCGCCGCCAATCCGGGCTCCGCGCTCACGGGCGCTGCAAGCGCCTGCGAAGCATACGGGTTATACACAAACGCCTGCTCGCGCCTCTCGCGCTCAATCTGGCCCAGGGCCGCCCGCGTAGCGTCCAGGTACTCGGGGTAATCCTTCTCGCAGATCTCGGTGATGAGGCGGAGCTTGCTCGTATCCTGGGCTACGCGCCCTTTGTCGGCGGATAAGTGCCAGCCGAGCGCTTTAATATCCATACGCATGCCTCGGTCGACTTTTTCTTTCACGTCCATGAGAGTGATCAAGGAGTCGATTTTGCTCTGCGTGAGTTTGATGAACCCTTCGAATTTGGCGAGGTCGGCGATGGCCCAGCTCGTGCGGGTGATGGAGGAGTTGCGCTGGGTGGAGATTTGGGCGTAGGACTCGGCGACTTGGCGGAGGAGTGCGAAGTGCTCCCGGAAACCTTCTAGCCTGTTCGTGTCGAGTGCTGGCTGGTGATCGAGCGAGAACTTCTTCGGAGGTTTCAGGCCGTATTTCTCCATCATCTCCTCCCGCGTCGTGTGACTGCTGCGATCTACGATCTCGCTTAGCGCTTCTTCGATCGTGACCCGAACCGCTGGGTCTTCTAACCGCGCATCTCGTGCTTGGAAGAACGTCGGTTCCTTGAGATCTGGGTACGCAGCGGAAGGGTGTTTGGGCACCGCGCGATCAGTCACAGAAGCCGGAGGGGAGGAGATCCCCACGACATCTCCCCAAACCAGCAGTCGAGCTTGCTGGAGGCCGAGACGGCAGAGCAGGAGTTGCTCGCTCTTCTCCCATTTGTAGGAGGGATGGATGAGGGAGAAGGCTTCGATGCAGGCGGAGAAGACGCTGGCGAGGGCGATGGTCGAGTAGAGGGAGGCGGCGTGTTCGGACGAGGTGATGCGCTCGAGTTGGGTGGGCGAGGTGGGTTTACTGGTGTCGGCGGCCATGGTGGTGGTGCATAGTCCTCAGGCCTCAGCTATGTGCCGTGATAGCTGCTTGGTTATCATCGAACAAAGCAAAACGTCAAGTACCACTCTCGGTCAAGGTCGAGTCCAGAGCACAAAGCGACACAGTCACACCTACCTACCTAAAACCGCCGAGCAAAAGCGCCGACGACCCCTCTGTGACGGTGACGCCTTGTCGGCCGCCCTAAAGCACTTTTCAGAGCTCACGATGCTTGTGGTGGTGTTGCAAGCAGAAAAATGAGGGGCAACGCCTTCAATGGGCTTGTGCTGATCCCTCCTCTGCACACCCAAGAAGGGCCCAAGAAGGGCAAGCCTCGCTTCGGCTGACCCCGTTGACAGGGTGTGGCGTAACTCTATCAAAGTTGATCACAAGAACACGAGGTCAATTAAAGGTTGATATATATATATATATGCAATCCCCCAAGTTCTCGACACCAACTCGCTCGTTCGCAGCACCCGCTAATCACAAAATCCCCATCTTCCACCCCCACCACCCCTCCAACCCCCCACCACCTTCACGTTCATCCCGACCGCCGTCCTAAGGCGGCCCGGACTCACCCAAAGGTGTCCCCACATCCTCCCTCGCATCCACAAACCCCGACTCGGGACTACTCGCCCTCTCCTCCCCACCATCCTTCGCGGGAACCTGCAACCCCTCGCCATCCGTGCCGTTGACCTCGGGAGGTGCGCCATTCATCTCCCCAGCACCCTGTGCCTCTGCCGTAGGGTTCGCGTCCTTCTCAGCCTTCGCCCTCATCCTCTCCCTCGCCCGCGCCTCCACCTCCTTCCTTGCCTTTTCTTCGCGTACGAGCCGCATGCGCTCGACTTCCTCGTAGCCGCCAGTCTTCTTCAACTTCCCCTCCTCAACAAAAGAACCCAACTCCTTCTGAAACTCCCCGCCCTGTCGACTCTCCAGCTCCCTCAACCTCGCCCTTTCCGCCCGCTCAATAGCCTCCAACCTACTCTCATGATTCGGCTGTAACGCGCGCACCTCGCCAAGCACGCCGTCCTTCACTTTAGCCGGATCCGCACTCGTATCGACCACGAACGCCGTTCCCCTCGACGAACTCCGCAACTGCCCCGGCCCAACGGGCGCACCAGTGTCCTTTTGAGCCGTAAGGTTTTGCTGCCGAGTCGCCTGCTCCACCAGCGCAAACGTCGCCGCCGCCTTCTCCAAATCATCCTCCAAATCCACCGCCAACTCCTCCTGCAGCGTGAGCAAATCCCGATCATCGCACACCACCTGCAACTCCCTTTCCCAAATCTTCGTCCAGACAGGTTTCTCTCTCCTTAAAAACTCCTTCAGTTTCTTCAGATCCGCGGTCGCGGTAGAGATATCCTTGCTCACGCTCTCGAGTTGGCGAGGGAGAGGGCGGACTCCGCGCACGACGACGTCTTTGCGTAGGTCCTCGACCATGTCTTGCAGGTCGTCGACGCGGTTGACGATTTTTTCGGAGTCGGAGGAGAGGGAGGCTTTGCCGGTGTCGACGTAGGAGCGGCCGGAGGAGATGGAGGAGGGGCCGGTGGAGGTGGACATGGGGGTGGCGGCGAGAGTTTTGACCGAGGCGGCTTGGGTTCGTAGGCTGGACATGGAGTTGTTGATGGAGGAGACGAAGGTGGTGTAGGTTTGGCGGACGATGGCGAGGTCGCGGCGGAGGGCGGTGAGTTCGGTTAGTTGGGTGGATTTGTCTTTGCTGGAAACGACGGCCTTGGTGCCGGGGTTTGAGGTGGCGGAAGTGGAGGTCGAAGGGGTGGGGATCGTGGTCGAAGGGGCTGTGGCTGCGATGCCGGCGAGTTCGCGTGCGGATTCTTGTTGGCGTTCCGACACGCGTTGGATAGCGGAGTGCTGGTCTTCCACGCTTGTTTTGATGCCTTCGACAATGCGGCGTAGACCGCCGATGCCGTCGTCGATGTGGCGTTTCACTTCGTCGAGAGCTTCCACGTTCAGGACAAGGACGCTGCGCTCTTTGATATCTGTAAGATCCTCCAGCTCGTGTCGCACGCCAGATACCGGGTCTTGGATGTAGATCTCCGGCAGATCGGAGCCATTGTTCTGAGTGTTCCAGGCGAATTTCTCGATGAAAGCTAGCTGTAGCCGTGCAAGGCTCAAGTCTCCGCCGTCCGATAGCACGAACTTCTTGATCTTTGACTTGTATTGCAAGAACAGCGTAAGCTCTTTACCAAGCTGTGGCGACCCTTCAGGCACGTATTGCGAGACGGGCGGTGTGCGTGGCTGCTCTTCGACAACCACATTTCTGCGCGAAGCACTCCTTGCTGGCGTCGGAGTCTTCCTTCTTTCCAGCTGCGGAGAAGGAGCTTCGGCCATATAAGGCTCGTCCATAGGCCCGTTCATAGTTGCGCCGAGCTTCTGTGGACTCGAAGGTGTATCCGGGAAAGGATACGACCCTAGCTTATCTTCTGGCGTCTTGATCATAGGACTGTCCAAGTCCGTGTTCAGGGCATAAGGCTTGCCCGGTGGCTGTAAATCTGTTGCAGACATCTGCTGCTGCTGCTGCTCGCTCTCTTCTGAAATCCTCCTCACATCGTTGAGCCGGTTCGGCGACGGTTCGTAGCCAGCAACGCCCTCCTTGCGTGATCGAGCGCGACTGTGCATCACACTCCCTCTCGATCGTACCGCGTTAAGGGACTCGCGCGCATCCCGACCTCTATTCGGGATGGGCGAGTTTTGTGCGGGTGGTATAGCAGCTATGCCGTTCATAGATGTTCCGAGGTGTTTCTGTATTTGGTAGGCAGAGAAACGTCTTGATGCTCGTCGTTCCAAATCGCCGCCTCGCTGCAGCGCGCTGAGTGCATCGTTCTGTTTTGGCGGAGGTCGTGGTGGGTCAACGTTGGGCGACCCTGGTGGCAGTGGAGGAGGTGCTGGCGCAGGCATCTGTTCGGACTGTGTATTTGTCGGGATCGTGTCGTTTTCCGGGTAGGGAGCAATGACGGGGATATTCTGCATGGCATTGCTCGAAATCGAGGAGCCGGAATCCGAGAGCATAGTCTCCTGACTCGCAGACTGATGCACACTGTTTGCCGGGCTCAGATTGGCAGCCCTCTTAGGCGACTGTCTCCCCGGCGCACTCGTTGTCCTCGGCGGTAAATCCGGCATAGCCAAATCCCCACTCCCCTGTCTCTGTACAAAAGACCGACTGCTCTGTGTCCTCGACGGGTACTCCTCCCCCTGCTGACTGACCTGAGTCTCCCCACTCAAATTACTCGCCACACTCGCCTGTCGGGGTAGCGCTCCATCCTTGATACTCCCTCCCGCCGCCGTTGTTGTCGTCCCTTTCTGCCTCAGCCGCTGCTGCTTCTTCTTCAAGCCGTGCAGGAGATTGATGATGATATCACGAATCCGCGGCAAGTACTTGTCTAAGCTCGCCTGGCTGGCCTCCTGGCTCAGAGTATCCTCCAGTATCGCTCGTAATAAATCTGGCACGGGTCCCAGGTCGGAGGTGTCCACGCCGATAGCGCCGAAGGCCCGACATGCTATGTTGAACTCGTAGCCCAATCGCACGTAGACGTCGCTGACCTCGCCTTCGGAGGCGGTGCCGCGCGACCATTGGGTCAGGGTTTCGAGGAGTTGTTTGGTGGCGACGAGGAGGTGGGTGACGGACTTTTCGATGGTGGAGAGTTGTTGCTGAGGCTGTAGTGTGAGTGTTAGTCTTGCTATTGCCTGGCATACTTTTGACGTGGTTCATATGCTTACATTCTGCCGTGATCGACCACCCGAAGAGCGGCCTGAGCCAGCACTGCTCCTCGAGGGGTCCGATGCTCCCTCCCCGTTGCCCACTGCTCCTCCAGCATCGTTCGGGCCTCCAGGATCATCTGGCCCGCGGTATGTGTTTCTTTGCGACGAGTGCGCACTCGAGACCGACATGTCGCTCAATGAGTCGCGTCGGTTCTGCGAGTGTGATTCGCGTCGGCGACTGTGAATTATCGTTTGAGGTGTGAGTGGTTCTATCTGCAGGGCGGATGTGCTCGAGGGGGATGCCGAATTAAGCTCGTGGTGGCTTGCAACCATCGAGACTAGCACCAAGAGGTGGATGTTCGACGTTCAAGACAACACTTTTCAGGTGCTACCATATCAACGGATATAGCTCGCGTGTGACGAGGTCATGTGGTTCACTCAGTATTCGTGAAGGTGCTGTCATGTTCTCGCCTCTCCACGCCTCACTCTCGTGCCCAACTTGGAACGAATTCAAGACATGGGCGTGGCTTGAGCTTCTCACGTGCGACCAATACCGGTCCTCGTCCCGCTACAGCACAACCAGAACAAATCAACCACCACCAAGATAGTTGCGCCCAGTCTCACACTCCATCTCGTGTTCGGAATTGTTCAAACTCATGAGTTGTTCTTGTTGGGCAGAGCAAAAGAAGCATTCACTTCACTTCACTTCTCCAACTCAACTCGATTTAGGTTCAAGGGCCGGTTGACCCCTGTCTAGCGCGCTGCTGCTTGCTCTCTCCAAAAGTAGAGCACGACCTCACCTACCTCTTCCACACTCTCCACCGGACTGTCATTGAGTCCCCTCCAACAGCCTCTACCCCTTCTCTTCCCTTCTCCCGACACCGCACACTCGTCCACGGACTCCTCGTCGCTCCTTTCGTTGTGAGCTGGCAGCTCGCGTGCGAGGGGGTTGAGAGCAGACGGACGCTGCTGTGCGAGCTTGCTGCGGCTCGCCGAGACATTTCTGACCACACCCACTACACCTGCACCGAACCACACGCTCACCCCTCTATTTCCTTGTATCGTCGCAACGCCCGAACATGTCTGCAGCCACCATGAACGGGTCGGACGCCGTAAAGGCGACTTCGTCTGCATCTTCGGCGGCCTCCTCGAAGCAGCAGGTGAAGGGCGGCAGCAGCTCTGAGAAAGCGCTGGAAGGCGCAAGGAAGCAAGCTGCCAGTCCGCTGGACAGTCAGAACAAGTGCGTTCATCCTCTTCCATATTTGCTTGTCCTCTGCGCGCACAAGATGAGTGGCGGCGCCGTGCTTACCATTCGACCTCACTCCAATGGTTCACAGCCTGAGGCAGACTTGGGTAGCCTCACTCATCTTATTCGACGAAAGACTGCTTTTAAGTTCTGTATGGCCTTCTATATATAGTATTGACTGTCTGCTCTACAGGAAGCAACCCACGACACAACCACGGGCCTGGCAAGGACCCAACCCCATCACACAACGAGCGTCTGCCTCAACACCCAACGGCACGCACTCGACCACACCAAAGCCTCAGACGCACTCACAGCAGAAGAGCAACATCGAGTCCAACACAGAGAGGCAGGCACATGATCGCGCGCTCTTTTTATTAGCAAGCTTCACCGTACGTTCCAATACCCGCACTACGCTGCTCGGTCACACAATCTCAAGGGCATGCTTGGCTGACCTTCATGATATAGGGCCACGACGCAACAGTCACACTGCAGAGTGGCGAGCAATTCACTGGTGTATTCAGCGGCGCCAACCTTGACACCCCAAAGCAAACATACCTGCTCAAGATGGTCAGGCGGACGCGTGGAGCGACGCACCAGCAAGTCAACGGGAACGTTGAGATGGCGAGTGAATACATCGGCGAGGGAGACGAGCATGCGATGGCCTTTGACAAAGAAGACATTGTGGAGCTACACGTCCCTGACGTCGCTCCTCTTTCCGCAGCGCCAGTGCAGAATGGTATGACCAAACACCTTCTGGTCATACATCACGTACTGACAAGCTCTCTACAGGAACAATTAGCTCCACCTTCCGCACCGACACAGAGATCTCCGCCAGAGACGCATCGCACCCACATCAGCGAGAGCTGCAGCGCTGGGATGCTGGAGCAGACTCTTCCATTGACATGTCACTCGAAGCTTCGGGCGCATCTGGCTGGGATCAGTTCGCTGTGAATGAGCGGATGTATGGTGTCTCCTCGACGTACGACGAGAATATCTACACTACACAGATCAACCGCGACGATCCTCGCTACCGACAACGCGAAGCTGAGGCTGCGAGAATTGCTCGTGAGATTGAGGGCTCGACTGCTTCCAATGCTCACGTCGCTGAAGAGAGGCGTACAAATGCCACGCACGGAGACGGCCTGGATGAGGAAGAGAAGTACTCCGGAGTCCAGCGAGACACGTCCGCACTACCGAGACGGGCTGCTGGCTCATACGTGCCGCCTTCACGGCGACCGCTCACAAATGCACCAACTGTTCCCGGTGCTCCGTTTGACCCAGCAATCATCTCGCTGGCCAAGCCCACCTCCTCAGCACAGGCTGCACAAGCAAACGCGCCTGCACAAACACCGGAGCCATCTACCATGCCCCGGACTCCCGAGGCCATCCCTCAGACCCACGGCACCCAGATTGCTGCTGCATCGGGTCAAACGAGGCTGGGCGACAGCACAAACACCACGGAGGAACACGTGCGGAACGTGACCGACTCGTTCAAGCTATTCGCGAACAACGAAAAACTACGGATCAAACAGGCGCAAGAGAAGCATCGCTCTGCCGCCCGCGCGACAGTCCAGGCGGAGAAGGAGATAAAGCTGAACGACCTGAAGAAGTTTTCAGAGAACTTCACGCTCAAGAGCCGTGTCCCTGATGATCTCGTGCCCATCCTCGCGAAGGATAGGGACAAACAAGTTGAGATTCAGGAGAAGGCCGAGAAAGCGGCAGAAAAGGAGGCTTCACGACGCGTTGAATGGGAGAAGCAGAAAGCTGCGGGTGCCACCTCTCCTGCACTGTCCAGCACCGCTTCCCAGCCTGGCAACGCAGCTTCACACCCTGCTTCCACACCTTTGCACGCAGCCACCACTATGTCTGCGACGCAGCCCCAGAGTTCGAGAGCACGCGCAATCCAGAACATGCGTGGCGCACCATTCTCGGGCCCGATGCAGTCACCAGCACGGGCTCCTGCCTCACAGCAAAACCGGTCTTACGGAAGGCAGGGCTTCCCGCCACCACCGCAGCCTTTGCCTGCCAACCTCCGCATCCCACCCGCACCGGCCGCTGCTTCTGTTGATGCTGGACCACTGAGCCCCACCAAAGCTCTCAATGCAGGCGCTAAAGCTTTCGAGTTCCGACCAGCCGCCAATGCCTTCACACCGACCGGCGTCTCACCAAGCCCTCAGCGCAGCCCGGGGAAAGCTGATGCCGCTGCTGCTACTCCTGCTGCCACTGAGGTCGTTGACTTCTTCAAGAACAAGAAGACTGTCGATGGCAAGAGCAAGAGAGACTTCATGCAGTCATCCAACCCCATCAAACGCATGCTCGAGGCGGAGTACCCCGAGGACCAAAAGAAGGCTTTCGCAAGCAACGGCGGCATCCCGCAGCCATACCGAACACCCCCCACCTGGCCGTGTGAAGACAAGAATGTGAATACGTCTTACACAGACTCCATCCCAAAGCCACCCCAGAGCCAGCCGCACTCGCAGATGCATACACCCAATCAGAGCACGAGCCAGATGCCGCATGCCCACCAGATACCTCCCCACATGCACGGTCCCGGGGGTCAGCCTCCGACACCTTCACAACGTATGCCGTTCATACCGCCTCAACATCACTCTCATCCACAAAGTTATGGGCCGGGCATGCCACACCTCGGACCTAACGGGTCGGTGCAGAACTCGCCGCGCTTTCAGCAGCCGCAGATGGCGTTCAACGGGCAGATGCAGAATATGCCGATGCCCCAGTTTGCGGGCCAACAGATGCAAGGGTATCAGATGAGCCCCAATATGCAGTACCGCCAGATGAACATGCCGCCTAACGGGCCGATGATGATGCATCCCGGTCAAGGGCAAAGTACGACCACTCCTTAATCCGATTTTAGACACAGACAAGCTAACACATCTACAGTGCCCTCCCAAGGCTACCAGCGTGGCGGACCAAATCCAGCCTATAACCAACAGCAGATGATGCCCGGCATGATGCCCAACGGCCCTAACGGCGCCAACTTCATGAACGGCCCCATGCCCGGTCAACACCCTCAACACCCCCAGCAGCAGGGTTACTCTCCAATGCCGCCACACGCCCAACCACAGATGCACCAGCAGGGCTACGCCGGCAGCCCGCGTCCAGGGCACATGATGCAGCACACCTCCTCCCACCAGGGTTTCCAGCCGAACCAGCAGCACATGGGCATGATGCCAGGCATGAATATGGGCGGCGGCATGGGTCCAGGCGGTCCACAACAGCAGCCGCACTTCGCTCAGACTCCTGGTGGCCCGCATCCGCACCATCTTCAGTATAGGCAGATGAGCCAGGGTGCTTACCCGCAGATGACTCCGCGTCAGGGACACGCTGCTCCTGCTATGGGCCCGAGTCCCGGGCAAGGAATGGGTGGTGAAGAGGGGAAGGGTGGTTGAAGGGGGGAGGGGATGGTGGATTACTTCTTTATCGATATGAATGAAGACTTTTGGATGGGCTTTTGGTATGGTGGGCATGGCTATGCTGTGCGGACATGGACGCAGATCTCGGAGATGTGCATCTGATCTGAGACAGCCATACGGGAAGGAGAAGGACTATCTCAAGAACCACGTACGGCGGCTTCGGGCCACGAAGATACAACGGCCTTCTTGTCGGAAGGAGAGATGGGAAAGGTCCAGATGGACGACGATGGCTCCTGCCGAGCGAAGGGCTGTGGACACGAAGATGGAGGATTGCTATGCGCCTTTTGAAGGGCGCAGAGATGTGGCTCGGGTCGGTGGTGTGCTCCCGGGATGCGGGAGGACAAGAGGTGTCGTCATGAGAGGCGGAAAACTATCGCTTGGGAGAAAGGGCGAAGGAAGTGAGTTGTCGATGCGATCGGCCAAGCGAATGCGGTCGCGGAAGCTGCAGGCAATGCAGAACGTTAAGATGGCTATGCGAGGGAGTGAAGAAGATGAAGAAGATGAAAAAGCTGTGGAAGGAGACTGTCGTTGATGGCTGTGGGTTGTTGCGGTGGTTGGCTGTAGATGAGGGAAGGTGACTGGATATTATGGTCGGTCGTTGAGTAGGAGGGTCAGGGTGAATGGATAGTGGTAGTGAGGGTGGGAGGGTTGAGGGATTGAGTAGGCAGTGAGTTGAATGATGTGTCTTCCAAGCTTCCAGTTTCCTGGTTCCAGCTGTGAGTCTGTCTACTGTCGATAGCAACTTGCTGAGCATGTCGCCAGGGCGGAGTCGTGGGTTTTGGTGCCTACCCGAACCAGCGGCAGCAAGATGAAGCGACTTGCTGTCCCGAAGTCAAGAGCAAGATGGCACCTTGCATGTGATATCGCGCTAGACTTCACAGTGATGTCATTGCCGTTTAATTCTGTTCCAGGGCTTTCGTGAGGGAATCTCTTCGTTCGACGCAACCTGACACTTCACTATTTTCCAAGTTGGTTGAAGTGACTAGCACTTCTTTCGCTGACTTGCCAGGCCTGGTTCACAACTACTACCACACCTTCTCCTGCAAATCAGCAAGACCGTTGTCAACTTCGTCGCCGATTCGTCAGGCTCACAACGCTCACTACTGCAGGAAAAGACCCTCGTTTCTCGACTCCACGTCAGCCTCCACCGCTACACCACGAACCTCACAACCATGCCGGACCCATATGAGGTGAAAGCCGCAGCAGGCAAAGGGCTTGGTGTGTTCGCCACGAAGCTCATCAAGCCTGGCGACATCATCATGCACGACGCAGCAAAGATGAAATTGCACCGCGGCACCAACGACGTCAGCACGCAGCAAGTTCAGGATGCATTCTCTGGTCTCAGCAAGGCGGATCGCAAAGCTTTCCTTAAGCTGCACGAAGGCCCAGTCGAGTACGAAACGCGAAACATGAAGATTTACAAAGCGAACTCGTTCTCCTACGCAGGGTTCTCGGTCCTCTACCTCAAGTTCTCGCGGGTGAACCACGCGTGCATGCCGAACGCGGAGATGACGGAGCTGGACGACGAGAAGGATTCCAAGATGGTGGCTCTGGAGACGATTGGTGAAGGCGAGGAGGTCCTGATCAGTTACGTGGGGCTGCTGCAAGATGGTTCGAGAGAGGATAGACGGCGTTTTACGAAGGGGGCATATGGATTCGTGTGCGAGTGTCACGTGTGTTGTCTCACAGGGACGGAAGGTGATCTGAGCGATGCACGGAGGACCATCTACGCCGCTCTGGCGTCCAGGCGCGCGGGGATGGAGCCGGCAAAGTACGAATGGATCGATAATGGCAGCGCCGAAGACGGGAGGAAAGGGAAGATACTCGGGCGGGTGGAGAGACGGCTGAAGGTCCCGCTCACGGAGCGTGAGAAGACCGCGTATGCGTTCTTGACTGCGAAGCTGTTGGAGGCGGAGGGCTGGCAGACTCGTCAGATCTCGGACGCGTATGTCCACGCGGCGATGGGCATGCTTGCGCAGATCAACGAGCAGAAGGGTGTCGTGGTCGTCGAAGCGGCGCGGTTGCTGATGGCGTGGCTGGAGGCTAGCGTTGGGGCTATGAGAGCGGTGAGGAGTAAGAGTTCGAAAGACTTGAAGGAGCTGGAGCAGTTTTTGAAGGACGTGAAGCAGCAAGACATCATCCAGACTTGTGGACCGTTCGTGAGTAACACTGCACCATACTCTCTGGCTCTCTTGGGCTTTCTCGTCAGTCTTACTAACACCACTTTAGTTGACCGAAAGCGGCAGAATGCTCAAGATCCCTGGCTCGCCAATCGATGCAACGAAGATCTTTGCTATCGACGGCAGAGGCGATGGCTACTTTCTTACTCGAGGTGAGTGCCTGGACGTGCTGCGGGCAGGCTATCGCCGTGCCGGTGTTGGCGTAGCAATGACGGCTATCGCGGCGTGGGATACAGGTAGGATGGCTGAGCTGAACCAGGTCTTAGGCTGGAATGCCTTTGGCAATCCATGATCGGTACTACGGTTGGTACTCGTCGGGAAATGTTTGATATGCATGCGATCGGTCGGAGATAACTCCATGCTATGCCTCCTCTACTATCTGCATGTTCTTCGACACGGCTTTCGTTCGCTTATCCTATGCTACTCCTCCGTGAGTTTGCGTCTCCTTGACAAGTGCACAGTCAACGTATCGGGTCACTGAAGACGGCCGATCCAGGAGTGAGACCTGTCACATGCATCTACCCGGGGAGTGATGTCAGTCCAAACAGCCGCTGTTACACAAGCTGCATCTGGAAGTTTCGGCCGCAGGTGTTCACCTTTGAGTCATCAGCAGGCTCCGCTCTTTGGTCCGCAGTCCAAGAGCCGCCCACTTCTCTGTAGACATGATCTACACCGGACATCAGCATGGCCGAACCCTACGAGATACGGTAGTCACCCGGTAAAGATCTAGGCGTCTTCGCTACCAGGACCCTCCATCCCGGCGATATAGTGCTGCACGATGAGCCCAAGATGGCTGTGCGTCATGAGCTCCAACTCCTCAACTAGTCCACAAGGCCTTCAACCGACTCAGCGAAGCGGACCGCAAGACTTTCCTCAGTCTCCATCAAGGTCCGGTGGAATACGATTGAAATTTGATGCGTATCTTCGTCACGAACGCCTTCACAAAGTCCAGCAATGACGGCATGGAGTGCTTCCTCAAGATCTCACCGCTCAATCACTCGTGCGTCGCGAATGCAGAGGTCATGGAGGGAGAGTGGGATGTGTTTGCCACTCGGATGCTCGAGAAGGGGGACGAGGTACTCATCGACTACATCGGACTGCAGCACGGTGGCTCCACGGCGAAAAGGCAGATGTACACCCGCGACTCGTTCGAGTTCATTTGCAACTGTCCTACCTGCTGTTTAGAAGGCATGGATGGGCAGATCAGCGATGCGCGGCGCATGATCCTCTCGTTCCTGAAGTTCAAGATGGCCGGCTTGGAGCCGGCGAAGGCATTTATGGCAGAGCCGGGCGCCTTTCGGCCCGGAAAGGGCTGAAGACAAGGCAGTTGTTGCGAGCCTATGCCCCACTCAGGATACCGCTTACGGATCGTGAGAAGACCACTTACCACTTCCTGGTTGCTAAGCTCATGGAAGCCGAGTGACTGAAGGGCAGTCACTTGTCGAACCTTTATACCAAGGCGGCAGGGGGTTTTCTGCATCAAATGCAGGAGCTGAAGTATATTATCGTGCTTCCAGCCGCAGATACAGCGACAGTGTGGAGCGAGTCGGCAATGCGGACGATGAAAGCCGTGAGAAAGGCGGGCTCGAAGGATCTGAAGGTGTTGGTGGATCGTCAGGAGAAGTGGAAGAGCGGTTCTGTTATCGCTTCTGGAAGCTCAATGTTTGTAAGCGGGCTGAATCCTGTTTTTGGACACTTCCTTCGAGAACAGTACTGACGTCGTCACAGTTGCCGGAAGGAGTCGAGAAGCTCAAGATGGCGGGCTCGCCGATAGACCCGACCAAGATCTTCGCTGCGTACGGGAGTGGTGGACCAAGTGATCGATACTACCTTACACAACCCGAGACCTTGAAAGTGGTGCGGACTGGAAAGCGCCGTGCTGGGCTCGGGTCGTCGGTGAAAGTCGTCGAGGACTGGCTGGACGCTCAGAACAATGGTGAGGGTACGAGGAAGGCTTGAGTCCGGACGTAACTTTACTAGGAAGCCCATCCGCGATCCACGGTGCGTATCCGTGGCTAGAAATATGCTCACGTCCATTGGATGAAGTCACCAGGAAGTTGCTCGCTTGATCGCTGCAACAGAAATGTGAGCACCTGCTGACTTGCTGATGATGTTTGCTGCTCAACTGTGACTCGGTGGTTTGCTTGCAGATTAGTAATGGCGGGTGCCACCAGTCATTAACGAGTGTAGGACAGTATATGTTGCAGCAGATCCAAAGCAGTACACACACTATCTTCCTTTTCCGTCAAGAACCTCTCTTTACCATCTCACCACTGCAACGACACCTAGTTGACATTCGAACCACATCATGCCTCATCCAGTATGTCCTAGGTGTCCGGAGGACCACAAGAATTCTGGATCGTGCCCGTCCTGTGGTCAGGATACTAGCAAGAAGCCAGCGTTTGATGCGAACCAGTATAAGCTGAATAACAAAGCACTGTGCGATTACAGCGTCTACCCCTCCAGCGATAAGAGATCGCACGACGACGTAGCCCAGGCAATCGCACGCCAGGTGGTGATGGGGTTCAAGGTACCTGATGTCGAACTTATCATTCACCTCCGGCCCAGTGTCCGTGATATCAGAGCGGCCTTCGCCGCTACCTCTGACAAGATCGTCCATGTGTTCTTCGATGTGTATATGAAAGCACCAGAACCACTCTCAGTTCAGGCATATGAGCTTTGGAAGAAGTGGAAAGGGTTGACCATGTTTTCCGCTGCCTTAGGCGAGGAGTACTCGGAATCAGCGAAGACTTACTGTCAGTGCATGCAGGATGCCGCACAAGCACACAAGTGGGAGAAGGATCTCCGTTATGGTGTGATACCGAAGCCACGAAAAGACGATAAGTATGCCGCTTCTCTCGTTGAGAAGCATGAGAGGAGGATATTCGCCGAAGAGAAGTACAGTATCGATATCGACAACCCTGGATTGGGGTCAGCAAAGTCCATTGTCAATGCTGTAATCCACAATAGCTTGAGGGCACCTTCACTAGAGCTGCTGCAAGACATCAAACCAGACACCAAAGACGTGACCAATGCCCTCATCCTGGCCATGTACACTATGGATCAGGCCTGGTTCAAGGTCGTAACGGACAAGATACTTGAGCCCCCGGATTGGATCTCCAGCCGCCTCCTCCAATTCACAATCTATTGGGACACCTGTACAATATCGGTGAGCGGGACTACGAAGGCGTACAAGGCCGCTGAGACAGGCGAAGAATTGGAACTGCTTTCTGCCTGTATACGGGATCTGGCCGAATGTTTGTCCTATAAGAGAGCTTCCGAGCATGGCGTGTGGCCTGCGCAGCCGTCTAAACGGAGGACGAACGGGAAGTTGTCCACTGGCGACAAGACAGATTCCATTGCAAGATTCGGGCCACATAATGAGGAATGGGACCGGAGGGCGAGAGAGGCTGGCCCTGCTGATATCAAGGACGTAGATGACATGATGGAGGAGCTTGGATTAGGATCAAGTACTCGGCCTTAGGTCGATCGATTTGCCATTTGACAAGTATCCAGATGGCGTCATGTAGTGTAGTTGGTATGTAGCCGCGGTATGTAGCACTCGGTGTCGATAGCATGATGGTTTCAACAATCACAATCATCAAGGTGAGCGGCCACAGAGATCACGAGCATCTTGGCCAGACCAAATGCGGTTGTAGAGACTCACATGTTTGATATGCTCCTCACAGTTCACCATCGAAGAGACCTGTCTTCTTTCTCTTCCATCGGGGAAGCGGCATGTGGTCTGTCTTGTAGACTGTTTGCCTCGCGACGCAAAGGCCATTCGCAGATTGTACCGGAGCAATCGTCGAAGTACCAGTCATTGACATGTGCAGCCCCGTATATGTGCAGTTGATTCCTGGTGAGGGACCTCGACTCTTCTTCTAACCCAAACCACATCCCGACAGACGGGACGATTCTTGCAAGAGCAGAACCTGCATAAGCAAACTCAATCAATGTCTTCATCCAATCCCGATAGAACAACCGCCGGAGCTCTGGGCAACATCGAGCAACCACGAAAGCTCGCTGAGAGAGCTTGGCTCGACTATAGCGTCCGCCCCTCCGATGGTAACCAGACTGCGCAAAAGATTGCCCGCCAGGTAATTGGCGGTCGAGCTGCCCCAGACATGCAACTGCTTAAGCATTTGGATCTCGAGATCACAGATATGCAGACTGCTCTGAAGACAACTTGTGAAGAGACGTCAAAGGTGTTCTTACAAGTAGTCAAGAAAGCACCAGAACCAACACGCCTCCACGCGTTCGATGTGATGGGAAAGCAGGTTGAGTGGATCATACCAGACCCGGGTGTGCCTGAACTAGACCAGCAGACAATGCTGGAGAGATACTTCGAGGCTATGCAGCACGCCGTGCTGGCTTATGGGTGGTCTAAGGATCTTCGAGATGGAGTGATACCTCCTCAGCCCCCTCAATCTCAGGCAGAGCAAGAAGAAGATCGTGTGTATAGAAGAGTAAGTGCCTTTGCCCAAGAACAATACGGCCTCACACCCATCCAGTTGTATATGAAACCGGACTCCGAGCATTGGATCCTGAAGATCGCTTCTCGCGTGATTGACGGCGGTAAGAAGCCACCTGACGTAGAACTACTAAGGATAGTCAAACCCGACCCGAAGGATCTACTGGTGGCATTCAAAACAGGTCGTGAGTTCATATTTCATTGCTCAGCTCAGATCTTGAAGGATGTTCTCAAGCCTCCGGATTGGTTGAAAGAGCGTCTTCGTGAGATCACAGACGTCTGGACCGAAGAAATTGAGGCATCGACTATGCTTAAGGACGTTGCCGCCCACAAGCAGGAGTTAGCGCTTCTCGCTGGATGTTTGAAGGATGCTGCAGAGTGTAGTACCTTTCGCAGAGCTCAGATGCAAGGTGTATGGATCGTTAGGCCAAAGGAGGTCAAGGAAGACAGCCCGGAGCCATGGGAAGACCCCGAAGCTGCGTCCGACGATGAGATGTACTTCGGGCCGAGTGGTAAGTGATGGTATAGTAACGACGGCTACCTAGTCGGTCCAGCGTGCAGTCCGATCGGTCCGTGATAGTCGGGGTTATGGCGAGTTCTTGCCCTTGTATGGGCGGGTATTCTTTTTCAAGTGTTAGTGTACTGTAAGTAGTATATGTACTCAATGGTGCAATCCCACACCCATTGCAAGTCTTGACGCACCATCCCGGATACTCCGGCCTGCAATCGTGGCACGCCGTTCCACTCCCATGACAGTCAGTGTTTCGCAACGCACCATTCGTTTGCCTCGTGGCCCAAACATTGCACGAGCTCGGGTCTCCCGTAAGTGAGCCATTGACGGATCTTCCAGTCACCGACATGTGCAGCTCGGTATACGGAAGGAGTGGACCTTGCGAAGTTACCTCGAAAGTTTCCTTCCATCAACCACCACAATGTACTACACTGCATAGTCGATTGCGGTAGCAGCACTCGCCGAATTCAGACAGAAGCCATGCGCCGTAGGCATAGCCCAAGACGAACACCCCCAAGGCCCCTTCGCTGGACAGACATGCCCTTGAAGGAAAGGGAGCTGAGAACGAAGGCCCTGCTCACTTACAATCTCGAGACTGGAAACCCTGCCCGGAAGATTGCCGACCAAGTGATGCAATGATGGCCTGCTCCGGACGTGCCATTGGTTGCCTATCTCAACCTCGACCCTTCCAGTATGGAGACTGCTCTTAGAGAGACCTGTACGAAGCTCCAGCCGATATTTTTCGATGTGTGGTTGAGTGGGCCTGGGCCGATTTCTCGACGAGCATGGGATATACACAACGAGACTTTCGACTGGAGGAAGATGAGCGTGGGACCAAACCGCGAAGATAAGGTAAGGCAGAAGTACTTCGAGTGTATGCAAGCTGCAGAAGTAGGATCCAGATGGGCCAAGTATCTCAAAGAAGGTGTAGGCGCCGACCTGAAGAAACCCTGGGTCCCCAATCCAGATTCTGCCAAGAAAGCGAAGCTCATAGGCTTTGCCGAAGAACAATATGGCTTTGACCTACTTCTAGGCACCCCGAAGATCGACAATCTAGCTCAGAAGATCATCTCGTGTGTTATCGACGATGGCAGGAAGCCGCCGTCGGCAGAGCTACTGGAATGCTTCAAGCCTGACGCCAAAGATGTTTCCGCAGCATTTCTCACCGCCCATAAGTACGTACTGAACACCTCGGCGTCCATATTGAAGGATAACTTCAAGCCTCCGGATTGGCTCCAAGACAGGCTGGAACAAGTGAGACTCCTGTGGACATCAGAGAAAGAACCACTAGCTCTGCTTGAAAAAGCCACTGACGGAGAGTCAGATCTGAACCTCCTCGCCAAGTGCATGGAGGAAGCCGCTGACTGTAGGTCCTACGCAATGACACAACAGCAAGGTGTATGGATTGCGAAACCAAGGAAGTTTGGGGTTGAGAGTCCAGAACCGTGGGGAGATGAAGGGCCCTCCGATGACGAAGCGTTCTTCGGACCTGGCCAGAAAGGATGACGGGATCAAGAGGCGTCACAGCTCGATCAACTAGCGGATCAGCCAGTCTGTTGTAGGTAGGTCTGATTGGTGTACCAAGTGGTAAAGTGTGTAGGATTCAGTGTAGGCAGGCTTCAAGCGATGTATTGTAGCTGTAATTGATGCTTCATGAGCCTCTGCGCTCTCCATCTCAACGCTAGCGCTGGTTACTGGACAGTCGTGAACGGGAACGAAGACGTAGCTGCATCCATGAGTCTACGGCAAAGTAATAGTTGCAGACTGGTGGCGGTCAACGCAACAATAAGTTACGAAAGAAAAGGCGGCGACAAGGTCCGGTTATCGATCTTTGGCGCTTCCCTTCGCTGGTGTTGAATCATGTGGCGCAGCCGTCTCGGTGAGGTCGCTGTTGCGGTCGTTGAAGCCGATATCAGACTGTCACGGCTATAGGTTCTACGACTGCATGAAGTCTGCCGCCGAGGTTTGGGCTTCGAGACATCCTAATCCCAAGAATAAAGATCGGAAGTTCGACATCTATGCAGAATATCCGTACAACATTGGATTGGAGTCTGGAGTCGAATCAGGGTTCACCACTGACGCGGAGGAGTCGAACGCGAACACACCGCAGAGGAGAAACAGCACGGAGGTGACGGTTACGGTCAAGTTAGACAGCCTGGTCTTGTAGCTTTCGATATAGGCATCGGTGGAGATCCTGGGTCGGCAACAGTGTGAGGGTTGGACATTCCCTATCCTTGGTCAATGGTGTTGAAACTCTAGCGACCAGTCTGAAATTGGTTCCTTCATGTAAGTAGCGAGTATTAGCTGGAATAGCCAGCAGTGTTGGCTGGAGGCCATTCGTATTGGATTTGTGCCGACCTTGTCTACCACTTCATGGAGAGAGTAGTCCCGATCATGTGCGAGCTTGAATATGGCAGCGAGAAGCACATGGGAACCCGGTACACATGGAGACCCTTTGCACGTGGAAAGCACGCGAAGAGTCGTCATTCGTGGATATATGTTTGCTTGCCCCGGATCGTTCACCAGCTTGCTGCGTTGTTTGTGTGTCGCACGGGTTGGCTCATATCACAGTCAGATAGTGAGTCCATGACCTAAAGACCCAGTACTTAGGTTGAACGTCGGCGCACCTCGAACCAACAATCCTTCACATACCTTCGATCGATCGTCTCCAGACTTGTGCACCGGCTTCAGATATCACTCTCGATACCCACACCTCACCCACCCGCCTCACTACCTCGTATCGAGCAAGCAATGCCGTCATCTGAGCAGGACAAACAGAGCGGGAAAGACTCAAGGGCTTCCAGCCGTGGGCGTCGCAACGAGAGCGCCGAGGAGAGTGTCGACCACAGCGTAATCAGTCATGGCATGGCTCGAGTTGGCATCACGATCCCAGCACGAGGCGGCAACGAACCAAGACCGAGCAGTAGTGATAGAGTCGGAGGAAAACGCGGCGCCAACGTGTCGGGCAACACCATTCCTGTTCCCGACGACGAAGCTCGTGGTCGCAGCACTTGGCTTCTCCCGCCTGAGGATCCCAACAGAACCACAGCCGCCAGTAGCCGGACACGTAGTGAAGCTCCTTACGATGCATCCTTATTGATCATCGACGCATACAACATATACGGCATACGGGCGAGTGAACCCGGCCGAGCCAAGCGACTAGCTTGCAAAGTTGCCAACGATGGCATGGGGAGTCCTAGCCTGAACATGTTGAGGGCTCTGAACCCATCTCAAAAGGATTTGGCTGCCGCACTTGAGTTCGCCAGCGAAGTTATCGTCGAGAACTGTGGTCGGCTGCAGGGCACTGCGAATGGGAACCGAGGAGCAGTGGAGTACATACGTACCTGGCAGCCGATTGGGGACGAGGGTGCTGAGCGGAATTCGAGGGCACCCGCATCGATGCTGCGATATCTGCTCTTCCTGTGTCTGACATCAGTCGAGGAGGTGCACGTGTGGGCGAACATCGGATGTGGAGGGCCAGTGCCCAACGAAGAGAACCAGGCGGAGCAGGCCACAGAATGGAATTACCGGAAGACCCATGGGTTGTCGGCCAATACCAGCGAGGCTGCATGAAGCTGAGTGACCGGGAAAGGTGTCTTGGTTTCTTGTAGCGATTGTGTGACTTGTACTTAGTCAGTCCTCAGTAGATAGTCTTTGCCAAGGTTGGCCCACATAGTGTCCTGCAGTATCTGATAGTATCGGCGTGAAGTTCCATAATTCGGTGTCATCTCTCCACATTGGGTTCGTCGAGTACCGGACCTGCGCATGGAAGGGCGCGATACCGGCCAGTTTCACGCGTTCACATGCTTCGGGCACTGGGTAGACGCGCGTCGCCTTCGTCGTTGCAAAGTCAGGAAACAGGTTCGAGCCGTCCACCGCGTTCGTGAGCAGTGAATATCACCACGCTCTCATTGGGCCTGTTTGAGTACGCCTTTGCTGACATAAGGGGTCGTGCTCCCTCGTCTCGTGTCAAGAATTGGAGCCTCAGGCACTAGTTCCTTGGCACATCAACCTCCTTTTCAGCTGCTGTAATTAGAACAAGTAGATACAGGAGGGTCGCAAAAAGAACGCAAGTGGGTCTCGCGTGTCAGTGCGCACTAGGCCCAAACGGCTAGTCTATACGAAATTTAAGGTTGAGAAAGCGGACACTAGACGGCAATTCCGAGTCTACCGAGCCAATTAGTGTGTAAAAGCCGTGATTCGCACTTTAGCTATCTGTCTGTCTGTTTTGGTTCCATCTCAACTTTTTGACGCGCCGCGTATAGTTTGGACGACTGAATTTGAAAAGGGCTATACCTTCGGCCTACGCGAAGGCGCGCTGCCAGGCTGTTATCGACGCGGAGGGCGGCCATACTCGGTAGTAGACAGACAGACAGCCAAAGTGCGAATCACGGCTTTTACACACTAATTGGCTCGGTAGACTCGGAATTGCCGTCTAGTGTCCGCTTTCTCAACCTTAAATTTCGTATAGACTAGCCGTTTTGGGCCTAGTGCGCACTGACACGCGAGACCCACTTGCGTTCTTTTTGCGACCCTCCTGCACGTTACAATACACTCAGTTACTGGTCAATCACACGATACACGTCATATCTCGCTATATGGTAATAGCGGTAGGGCTGGGCATCTCCAGTTCGGCGTACATCGAGCGCGGCGAACACAACCCTGTCAGGCCACCGGCATGCCGAGGAATGTCACCAGTTGAGGTCGGGCACGAATGCGCCGAGGCCGAGATGTCCTTCTAGTATGCCGCCATGGCCGAATACTCCTTTGTTGGCGAATTGATCCTTGCGTCAACCTCGGCGTGATGACTTCGCTCGTGACCGTCACACAGCACTGACCACCCTGGGGTTCTTCACCCCACGCCATCAAGGTGAAATTTGACGTGGACCTGGTCCAACACCGCTGGATATTTGTGGAATGCACTTCGACCAGCACATGGCAATCTGCATGCCCGTGCTGCACACCACCTTTTTCCAAACCGTACCCGGGGAGAACAGCGAGCAGCGGATCGGTTTCTTCGGGATGACATGGAGTCTTCCGAAGCACTGCGACTATTGTCGCTCGTGAGCCGACAAGTCATATGAATTGGGGTCTTTCTCTGAGTCCAGGGCGGGGCAGGATGCAGTCGAGCGGTACCATGTCTGCGACAGTACCATGGAATGCCTCGCGTCGGGTACTATACCATCTTCTTGAGCTCGGCCAAGTGGAAACATACCTTGTAAATGCGGAACATGCGGCCAGATCAGATCAAGGACTGATGTGATGAGCTACGCATCGACCAGCTTGTACGACCGACAACGTGGCCAGAACCATAAGGTAATTTGTATGTGAGTCTTCTGGCGTGGGATGAACCATGGCTTCCATCTCGTGTCTGCACATACCTGCCTTCACGCTGCATAGGAGTCAGTGCGTAGCCCGCATGCAGACTCTACCAGCGGCGAGCTACTACCAGCTCGTCGGAGGTGTTCGGCTGACGCCTCCCTTCACCAAACGTGGAGGCCAGCGATTAGAAGTAAGTACTGTATCTCGTGCGGTGTACGTAACGCTGCAGCCGTCCGGCAAGGTGGTCCCAACCGCTCAGGTCACACTGTCGCAGGAAGGAAGTGGAGATTGCCACGCGAGACCCATGTCAGTTCACGTCTCATCGCCACGTGCTTGAGGATGCTTGTGTCACCCGAGATGCATGCACGTCGTGAAAGAGGCGGAATATTCTATGGGCCTAGAGCGTTGGAGGCGTCGGTTTGGCGCTATGAACCACGTGGCAGCCATCGAAAGACGTGCGTCTCGGCAAGCCACTGGAAAAGGTGGAGAAGACGGAAGTGCGATTGCTGAGGGTTCTTCGGTGGGGTGTCCACAACAAGCGATTGCATTTTGCGCAAAGCGATGTCGAAGATCCTATCCGTTACCTAAAAGGATCTGAGATTCTAGCACGGAAGCTCAGGAGACCTTCCACGCTTCTTCTAGGGCGAGGATCAGAGCTGGGTTCGGATAATGCGGCCTAATAACGTTTGCCTTCGGTCAGCACACCGCTTCGACTTGAGGATGCAATATTCGTGATGGAAGGATTGCTTCATGAGCGAAGTCCATCTTTGCGAAATTCGACTGCCGGAAATGTTCTCCTTTGCTTTTTCGGCGAAGCTGCATGCGAGGCAAGGTACAGCCCCTGTAATCTGTGAAGCGGCTGTGGCACAAAGTCAGATTAACCACGAGGCATCCACGTGCTTTACCCGCACATCGTGCGGCGGCAATGGCTTGTGCGTGCATGTTTCGAAAGATACGACGGCAAAAGTTGTGGTGTGTATGTGAAGAGATACCTTATTTCTCCTCCGCGGTGACACATACCTCCTGGGCCTTCATCTCTCGATGAATGGGTAATGCGGCTCGCATCTACACTCCTCATATGTGTTCTCTAGGCCTGTCATCGCTCCCTCAGCCTCGTATGTTGTTTCAGGCCCACAGCAATATGTACGGTGTCAGCATTCCGTTAGTCATCCCGAGGCTCCCATGATGCGGGATCGGTCAAGATTGGTGGGCCAGATGTCAGAATTTGCTCAAAGATTGACTTTTAGGAGGGATTTGTTTAGGTTAAGGATGGACGATGAGCGCCAGAGCATCGAGTGAAACGGTGCCGGAAAGCGTAGCGTCCGGCCGTCGATGGCGAAATGAACCAGAGTTGCCATTGATCTCATCATGCTGCTCCGCGCTGTCCGCTGTGGACGAAGGGAGGAAGTGTAGATGTGCCTGACAGTCTGAGAGCCCAATGCGAGACATGCAGACTCTCGTACCTTCGAACCAGCTGGAAGGTGTCAGACGGGCGTTAAGAATTGTCCTAGTAGAGACTTGTGAGACTTGGTAGAGCTTCTTCCACCTGTAAATGAAACAGACGAAGAGGCGCGCGGGCAGCGCAGGCCAGTCGCCATGCCGCTGTCAACGTTGGCCGACGGCGGCGCTTGCCTCGTCCCGCCAGAATGTGTAGTCACGAGAAGTGTCACAGAAGCTGCAGGGAGCGTGCAGCTGCCAAGTTCGATGTGCCGGCGCGAGCTCCACTTGCGAACTGCAGCGGGCGTGAGAGCACGAGTCTGATCCCAGCGTGAGCCTGCGTCCGCTCGCACGGATCGCCATCGATCAGCACACAGTCTGACCGCACCTGGCAAGCACTTGGGGGTGAGAGTCGTGGTGCTGGCTAGCTTGCCGTCCAAGCCTTGTTAGTAGCATCCGACCCACCTGTCGTCTGCTTCAAGACTGTCATGAATTCCGCTGCCGATATCACTTGCATTCCTCAGAGGCAAAGCATTCCTGCACCACCCTCCACCCACGCGACGCCACGAGCCCATCGCATGTGCCTGACGTAATCCAGCTGTCGTCGACCGTGTGTGATCAGCACTCCACCTATATCATCCACCACCACCAGTACTAATAGTGCTGGCGGCCTCCCCACCGCCACCATTCTGGATTCCCAGTCGAAGACGGCATCGTCGACCAAGACCCGCGCACACTCCCGCTTAGCATCCTTAGGCCGCATACGCTCGCGCGGGAGCTTCAACAACCACTCCTCCCCCTCCCAGCAGCCGCAGGGCGAGACTGTCCCACCGCGGATACCTTCGGTCTCGCATGCGGCCAGCCACAAGCGATCCGAGACATCGACACTGTCTAAGAGCAGCTCCGACACCACGCTGTCTGACGACAAGTCCGACGTCAAGTCGACAGAAGAGCACCCTTCCCGCGCATCTTACTGGCTTGCGACTGCGAGTGATTTCTCAAAGGAATACGACGGAGCGGCGGCTGTCGAGCATCATCAACGACTTGTGCAGCATAAACCACGAATGATGCATCAAACTTCCTCGAAGCTGCTCCGCATGACGGACGATGAGCGGCCGTTCACAAGAGTACGTCTTCATTCCTTACCACCCAATCTGCAATGTACAATGTTCTATGTCAATGGGGTCATGCTGGCACTATACCGCGAGCTTGGAGCGTACACGGATGTACAGGAAGCACTCCAATCAGTATACCAGCAATTTTAGAACACTGCAATGTGTATTCACAATCGGGAACGACTGCTGACAGAATGTTCGCAGGACTTCAAGGATCTGTTCTCGACCCTCATGGTCAGCCTGCCGCTCATACCACACCGAGTACGATTCACACGCATCGAACATACTTTCACAACGGAAGAGGCAATGACCAATTTGGGCTCGCTCAAATTCTCACAATCGAATCGTATGCCCGACCCGAAGGATCCGTCACGGATAGTCACCACTACAACGACCACGACGTTCTCAATGGCTAAAGAGATGGCCCGATCGGTATGTCATAGATTTCTTGAGGCGAGATTTGTGGAGTCGGTGGATGGCAAGACGGATTTCAACTCGAAGAGCTCGGTATGGCAACTCACGCCAAAGGGTATGTGTGTGTTAGGACGATTCTGCAACCGGAATGGCATACATCAGCGACACGTAAACGAGCTGCTAGACTCGGCACGGAACATGATGCAGCTGGTGATTCTCGAGCGAGAAACAGACTCGGACAAGATAGTCGGTGATCCGGCAACGATAAATGTGATCTTCCGAAGATTTGCAGGCGACGCAGGCCCGAATCTGAAGTCCAACTTAACCGCATCCGACTCGGACTCCGTCAACGACTACGCAACTGGACTTGTCGGTGTACGGATGCAGCGCTCTAGAAGAGGGGACAAGGATTCGCCATACGTGTTTACAGGAAAGTCAGGCTTCGACTGGCTGATGAATTGTTGCACCCTTGTCGATAAGAGAGAGGTCTTCGAGCTCGCACACTTCTTCATCTCATTCGGTTTGATCGAGGCGGCAGGCGATGATAGGAACTCGGCCTCGCAGCAGAGCGGTAAATTCGTCGCGTCGAAGCACGCCAACTATGCGGTCACTCAGAAGGGTATGCGGGCGGCAGGCTGGATTACCAGTCCTAACGGGTCTGTCAATGGCGAAGCCACCGTTCAGCAAAGACTACCGCAAGGTGTCTCGAGAGACTCGAACACGAACCGCATGACGGTCATTGTACGCGACCCAGCGTTACGGCTGTTGTTTAGAGAGTACCTGTCGGAGACGCATTGCGAGGAGAACCTGGCCTTCTACGTCGAAGTCAAGGCATTCTTGAGCGAGTACGAAAGAGCGAAACGCAATGGCTTGCCACCGAAGCTCGATCTGATCCGGGAGACTCTGGCATCCGCCTACAGCCTGTACAACGCTTTCCTCGCTCCCGGCTCACCTTGTGAGCTGAACATCGACCACAACCTGCGAAACGCACTTGCGAGCCGGATGACGAGGGCGGTGGGCGAGGACGAGCAGATGCTGCATAGTCTGGATGAGGTGGCGACGCTATTCGATCAGGCGCAGAGTAGCGTGTTCAAGTTGATGGCTAGCGTGAGTACTACCCTACCATAATCTGCTTGTGGGTTATGCTGACAGTGTTCAACAGGACTCCGTACCGAAGTTCTTCAGGGAGCCAAAGTACGCGGCAATGTTACGGGAGCGCAACCTCGAGAGCCTGATCAACAGTTTCACCGCCACTTCGGTCAGCTGAGTGGGCCTCGCTGATACATGTAACTCGCGAACTTCAACACATAGCCGAACCTAGGACCACACACGAGAAACCGAAGGTCACCACCGAACCGGAACAGGCTCAACACGCAGGCCTAACTTGCTGGTCCGCGGATGACTTGCTTCTCTTGCTGCTGGCACCACAACGGCAACATCGTGTGTACGTAACCTGAAACTGTAGCACAACACCAACCCGACGGAAACGCCCTCGAAGTACGAACAAGTTCCCGGCGTTCGGGATTCTCTTCTGGCAGCACGCCGATCGCTGTCGACCATTCTTCTTCCGCTCCTTCGAGCATTGCGACTGGCGTTGGAAAGGCGGGCAAAGATACAGCGGCTCGGATGTGCTGCGAGGCGTTCGGGTTCACTGTGCATTACTTCTACGATACATGGACTGGCTGTGACGGAAAGACGTCGCTGGAGAATAGTAGTCGAAGGATACCCTGGGAGGATTTTGTGCCAAAGGCTGTCGGCGATCGATGTTTCCGCGGCCGTCATCTGTGAGGCAGGCTCGTGAGAGAACGTATAATGTTGCGGTAGAGCCGAGATCGAATCTACTGACTGGCAAGAACTCTACTCTTATTCTGTTTTGGGGTTTTGCATGTGAATGTCTCGTTGCCATGGTCTGTGCTGGGTCGTGTTTACTCCTGCCTAATCTTCGTTAAGTGCATGCATATAGATAAATTACATGACATCTCGCGTTTGATTCGAGCTACTTGCACAACAACTTCTTGGTCGTAATAAGAACACAATATTGGACTATGGGAGCACCGCCAGGAGTAAGACTCAATGTCATATCTGTGAGAATAGCAGACTAACCTCATCTCAACAGTCGCAAGTCGCACCTCTACCCGACAACCTCCCGTTCCGACTCGTATCAAAAACAATAGGAGCCGGAGCATACGCATCGTACGCCCAACCCTTCCGCCAACAATTCCCGCAACTAACAACCCCCCTCAGCATCCGCAAAGCAGTCCCCCGCCACACCTCCCACCCCGTCATCGCCGTCAAATTCATCAACAAAGAGCACGCCTTCCGCGCCGGCCGCCTGCGCCCCAAACAACTGCACATCGAGCTCTCCCTGCACCGCCTCGTCTGCCCCCACGACAACATCATCCGCTACCTCAGCCACGGCGAAGACGCCGCCTGGGTCTGGCTGTGCCTCGAGCTCGCCGACGGCGGGGACCTGTTCGACAAGATCGAGGCGGACGAGGGGGTGGGGGAGGACGTGGCGCACTTTTACTTTTCACAGCTGTGTGCGGCGATAGCGTGGTGTCATGGACGGGGGGTGGCGCATCGGGATATCAAGCCGGAGAATATGCTGTTGGATGGGGAGGGGAATTTGAAGTTGGCGGATTTTGGGCTCGCGACGCAGTATTTGGATTTGAAGAGTGGGAAGCGGAAGAGCTGTGGGATGGTTTGTGGATCTCCGCCGTATATTGCGCCGGAGATTTTGGCGGTGGGGACGGCGAATTGTAAGAGGAAGAGTGGGGAGGAGAAGGTTGGGTATGATCCTGAGGTTACGGATATATGGTCTTGTGCTATTGTGCTGTTTGTGCTGTTGGTTGGGAACACGCCGTGGGATTCGCCGGTGCTGGGGGAGAGTTACGAGTATCACGACTACGTGAAGTCGAAGGGCAAGCCGCAGGATGAGCTGTGGACGCGGGTGCCGAATGCAGCCCTCAGTCTTGTGAGAGGGATGTTGAGGGTGGAGGCGGAGGAGCGGTTCACGATGGCTGATGTGCGGAAGCATCCTTGGTTCACACGGCGGAACGCGCATCTCAACGACAAGGGCAAGGCGGCGAACCCGGTCGGCCTTGCGACGCAGATGCTGGAGGCCTTGCACATCGACTTCTCGAAAGAAATCCCTGCCTCGCAATCCCAGCGTTCAAAGCAGAGTCAAGGTGCAGACGACGCTATGGACATCGACCCCCCACCCCCAGCCCAACACCAACAGGAAGCGGAATCCTGGACCCGCCTCGCCTCCACCCAACCTGATACCCCCGTCACCGAAATGACCTTCGACTGGGAAGCCCCTCCCCGCCTCGGCGCCACCGCTTCCCAACCTCTAACCGCCCACACCATCCTCACCCCCTCGCAGATGATAGTGGACGACGACCTCCTCCTAACCCAACTCTCCGAAGACCCCTCAATGTCTCAATTCTCCGCCACCCCCTCCGTGCCCCTAACCCTAACCCAACAAGCGCGCCAATTCAAAGATATAGTCCCCGGGCACTCGCTCGCGCGCTTCATGTCCGCGCTCACATTCCCGCAACTCCTACCTTTGGTGCTGTCGGCGCTGCACCGACTGAATATCCCCGTTACAACGCCTCCACCCGCGGCGATGGAGGGGAGGTTACCAGCGGTGGAGATCAAGTTCAAGACGTTGGATGCGAGGCAGCAGCTGCTGCAGGGGAGTGTGATCGTGGAGCCGTCGGGGCAGATGACGCAGACGGGGGTGGAAGCGTTGCAAGTGAGGTTTGTGAAGGCGAAGGGGGATCCGGTGGGGTGGAGGCGGTTGTTTAAGCAGGTGGCTGTGCTGTGTAAGGATGGGTTGATGAGGCCGGCGAAGTCGTCGTGATAGTGAGCGAGGACGTGCAACTTGGCTATGATGTTGGAGAGATGATAGCGAGGCTCGTTTCCAATACGAAACAGGACTTTGGAAACTGATGAATGGATCTCTCTCGAGTTTAGTATACTCATTACAATTCCCCAACGCTACCTACTCCTGCTTGAACGCTTCCTCCCATTTCTCCTTGCTCTTCTTTTGGCGTGGAATCCGCAGCCGTCCCATCTCAATACCATTAACAATCCTCTGGGTAGCAAGAAAGCACAAATAAGCGTTGATGATACGCTCGCTGCTCGTAGTGGTGCGCCGTAACACATTACAATGCCGTCTCCTTCAGAATCCAACCAAGTCTAAACGGATCTCCCGCTGCAGCCCGAGCGCTGAAGAGTGCCGACTTTCCAAAATGTTGTAGTAATGAGGCCGTGTGCCGAAGATGGTGTATTCGCTGATGTCGCGTGTCGAGTAAGTGATGAGATGCATCGCCTGCCCGTTAAGAATGGATCGCTAAAGATGATATGGCCAGGCTCAAGAAAGTCGTCTAAAAGCCCTCTGATCGGTCTTCTTCGAATCCGTCGGCGACGGCGTCAACAACAACCTTGAGTCCGAAGCGCCGACGATAGCTCTGCTCGGGCCTGCAGGCGCGCCTCGTCTTAGCTCGCGAAGCACGGTAGAGCGTGGCCAGGAGACACTCGGCCTCGCGCTTCGTCGGTACTATCCGCAGCACAGCACCTTCAGCAACTTCTGCATAAAACCTTCCTTCTGCTCTGGCTGCTGCTGTTGTTGAGCTGCTGGCCTTGTTTGCTGCGCCGACTGCACACCAGAGGGCTGTCCGGAGTTCATGGCCTGCGTGCTAAGCCGGCCTGGCAAGTTCGGAGTGCTGTTCGCAAACTGCGGTGCCGTACTTGCCGCGTCAGGGGTGTCGAGGTTCATGCCATTGCTGCTTCGCTTGGCCATGTCTTGGCTGTTGTGGTGTCTTCGCGGCTGTTGTTTGCTGACGGGCTGTTGGCTCTGTCGCGCTTGGCCAGGCTTCGGAAGTTCGGCATTCAATCGATCAGCTGATATCTGTGCTTTTGAGCCTCTTTGACCACCAGGTTGTCCGCCTGCCACCGCAACTCGTGAAGCTTCTGGTCCATCTCGGTGTGGCGCTGTTTGCTGCGATGCTCGCGCAGACAAGTCCCAGCCTTTGCCGTTGTTGAGCTTCATCCAGTCGTACTCGCCGTCTTCGACCTCGCCAGTATTCTGCAGTGCTTTCGTAAAGAGTTCTCGGAGGTAGTCGTAGTCGGGCGTGTCTTCGAATCCGAGGTTTCGTACGTATGAGAGGTACTTGTTGAACTCTTCTGGAAAGCCTTCGCACAGGTCCTTGATGGCGGTCGTCTGCTTCTTCTCACCGATCTTCTCGTATTTCTGCTTGTTAGTAGCAGCTTTCAGACCTTGCCAAGGCAGACCACCTCGCAAGAAGTACATGAATACGTGTCCGAGAGCCTCGAGGTCGTCTCTTCGTGATTGTTCTCTGCCCAGGTGCGTGTTGATACTCATGTATCTTGCCGTGCCAGATAGTGATTTTCGTTCTCTATACGGAATATGCTGCTTCGTCTTGGGATCTCGATACTGCTTGGCCATGCCGAAGTCGACGACGTGGATGACATTCTGAGCCTTAGTGTTCGGTCGGCCAATGAGGAAGTTGTCGGGCTTGATGTCGCGGTAGATGAGATTCTTCTCGTGTATCGTCTGCACTCGGGACAGCATCTGTTTTGCGACCATGACCACGGTCTTAATGGAGAAGCGTCGGCCGCAGTGGTCGAACAGGTCTTCCAGACTGGAGCCGAGCAGATCGATCACCAGTATGTTGTGAAGGCCTTCTTGACCGAAGTAGTATACATTGGGAATTCCAGCTGTGAGAGACGCGCCATGTTAGCATAACGCTTTGCCACGCGCGACAAACTTCAATCATACGGGTGTCCTTACGGCAGCCAACTAAGATCTTGTAAGTCCGGTACTCGTCGCGGAGCTGAGGTGCATCGCTCTTCCGCGGCTCGAACTTGATGGCGACTTGCGTGTTGTTCAGGAGGTTGGTGCCCTCGAAGATCACACCAAAACTGCCCTCTCCGATCTTCTTGCCGACCCGGTAGTGCACGCCGACGACATTGGAGCTCGAGGAAGCCATCGTGTTGTTGGGGGCAGCAGGCGATGGCTGCTGACCGCCTCGCTCCTTGGAACTGTCGAATACCACCGCCGTCTCGAGGGGAGGTGCAAAACGAGCACGGGAGAGTGAGATGTGGCCACGAGGGATGGCGGAGGTGCAGCAATGGCGGATGTGCCAGACACAGCGTCGAGGTGAGTGGTGTTGTGCGTCCGACTGCGCTTCTTCACCGCGAGGTTCTCCTGCCTCCAGACGGCGCTGTGGAAGTTAGCGTCCGGCCAAGCCCGGCTAACCGTTTAATTTAAGCTTTTCATCTACGGAGTGCAGCTCCACGCGAGCCGACCATTTGACCAATTCGATCGCACTTCACATTTACCAACATCCCTTCCTTCTCTTCAGATGTCGGCAGCACGTGGAAGCATTGAGAAGTACTCATGAGCTGCGTAGCAAGCTGAGTAGCATCTCCTGTCCAACAAGCATCGCTTGTTCATGGAATTTGGCTACGATGCACCATTACACGTGGCACTGAAACGAACCACGGATCAATACACCTTACTGCTTATATACAGCTCCTCGATTGACAGGACGATATGAACCGATATGCCCTACTCGGAGGAGCAACTTTAGCTCCCGACTCTCGGTGCGGGTCGATACTCCGAAATCCACCTCCCCGCCAATGGGCGGCATATGCAAGTTACAGGCGGCCACAGACCGCCATTCTGCGTCCTTATGGCTGGTATTCGCTTCAGCGATCGGCTTTCGGTCGTCTATCAGTCGCCTTGGGCGCATCAATCCGGCCTTGACCATCGAGATCGTACTTCTTCCTGAGCTTCGCAGCCAAGAAGTACTCCTCCCAGTCACGAGGCTCAGCCATCACATCGAACATTTCCTCACTCGGAGTCGAAACATCCATATCGCTCACTGCACGGGTACCGCCGCGGACAACACTGACATCGCTTGCCAGCGCCGGTCTCGATGCAGGCCTGGACCCTCGCATATGTGAGTCGACCTTCCGCTTGTCTTCAATGCCAGACTTGCTTCGGCTGGGCAGAGTGACAGGCCGATCAGCTGGCTTCTGTGATCCATCTGCCACGGAACTCCTGCTCGAAATACTTTCTTCACGCTTCGAAGCGTCTGGGTTCGTGGACTTCCTCTCGTTGGGCTTCCCTTTGCCTTTTGGCTGGGCGTCTTCTTGCTCCTTTTGCACGTCTGCGTTGGCCTTCGGCCTCAAAGGGTCGCTATCAACCCTTGGTATGCTGGGGCTATTCGGGACTTCGTCGATTGTCGGACGTCGGCGGTTTTCGTTGAGCTGTGCTTTTTCTGCTGGCTGGATATTGGCGACACTCTGTCCGTCATCGTACCTTTGCGAATCTCGCCTGGTACTAACTGGGGTAGGTCCGTCCCTGCGGCTCTTAGAAGGTGGTGATCTGACCATGCTTTCGTTCTGGAAATAGACGTTTTCTGCAACGCAAACGTTTGAGGGATGTGTATGCGCTACGCCGATCGGTAGTTAGGTCTTGGTCAAGGAGGAGTGCTTCTGAGCCGTGGTGTAAGTATACTAGAACGGTAAGTACTGTTTCTTGCTTTTATAAACGGCAAGGGTTTTCATTGAATGTGGAGCAAACATGAGATGACCCCAACGATTCCGGAGGCTTTGCCAAGCTCACGATCTCAGAGCAAACAACCAACGACCGGTCGAAACAATCCCGTGTAATTCGACATGTGGTCACGAACGCCCGTCACACCTGGTGCGCTAAATCTATGATGAGCATCACTCCTCTGGTCTCCGCCCAATCGAGGACAAGCACAATATATCAGCTTCGCACGTGCTTGCATCTGGCCATCGCGTAACACGGAAGCAGCCAGAAATTCAATTCATAGTCTACACAATATTCAGGTACTCTTCGGCCTTAATCTCGCCTCCAATATCGAGACACAACGTCCGCTTCCTCCAAGCATTCCGCCTTACGCTTGTACGTAGCCGCGAACAAACCGTAATTCACGATGCCCGACATCGATTGAATACGACTTCGGCAGACAACATCACGGTGTCCACTTCGTGATGTAAAGAGTTCACGACTTGGAGCACGCTTGTTGTCGCCACCTCGCTCCCATCGGGAAAGCAGAGATATCCTCAGAGGTATTTGGTGAGATGAGAAGTTGGAAAGGCATGAGACTATCAAAACAGCACGCTACATGGTGCTACCAACCCTTCAGCCTGTGTATAAAATTCATCGCTGCACAGAATTGATTGCTATGACCCGCGAAGCCTGGGTCTTCCGAATGGGCCTTGCGGATATTGCACACAGCCCGCGGAAGCAGATTTAGGCTTCTTGTCCACTATGGCATCGCCTCCACCGACGAGGGTAGAACGATCTCGCTGTCAGCCCTTGACTGAGGAACCTCCAGCCAGAACTCCTTCACAACGCGACCGGCTTTGAGATTATGTTGCCACCAAGAGACAGAGTACGCTGTCTCGAGACAGTTGCACAGGAGGTCGGCAAGCATCGGTATCTTCGCACCGATGTGCTTCTGGAAAGGAGCGTCGGCGAATGGCTTCCAATATTCCACCCACCTTGTCGCTTTCCAAGCGTCTGGTTCAGCTTTCAGGATCTGCTGGCAGTTGTCAACGATATATTCGCTCGCCATAAGAAGAGCGGCAATGAGATCTTTCTCCGACTCCACAGAATTTCTGGAGAAATGCAGCGCGCAGAGCAGCTGCTCGCTTGGAGCCGCGAGCCCTTCGTTACACACTCTACCAGCAATGATCCGCGCTGCAGCACTCTCCTCGACCGAGATGCAGTAGAGAGCGCATTCCTGATTGATCTCGAGGACGGGGACTACCACAACCTTTGGTATCGGTGTCGGTGTCGGAGCCGGTAGGTGCAGGTCAGGAGATACCGCTTTTGGTCCAGCGGATTGATCGGATCTATTGCTCTCATGGCAGTTCGCGAGCCAGATGCCGAGACGCGAATTGGCGAAGTCGACTTTTGCCTGCGTCTGAGCCTGGTCTCCTGAGTTGCTGGGCAGCATGTTAAGCGGGAGTTGGTGTGGTGAGTAGTAGGCTTGTGTGCAAAAGGTTGATCTTGATGATTGGGTGATGCCCGACAGTGTAAGTATCCTGGATCTCAGGCAAGGTGAGTTCTTCTTATACGGTTCAGCAATATGATTCCGTGTAGAAGACTCAGGTGGTTTTGCCATAGTCGCGCCGGTGAGCCAAACAGCTCCCTCTGGAGTCACGCATTGAGATTTGACGCTGAGTCAAGAATCAATCATCGAGTTGCGCGTGGAACTAGGTTTTGTCTGCTGTGAAAATCTCGAAAACCTGGCCTGCCAAGCTGGCATGAAGAAGCCCGATGGCCCTAGATATGCGTCGGCTCAGCGACGAGTGATCAAGTAGACCTCTTCGTCAGCGAGCAGTGATGTTGGGCTGCCCAACGATCAGAAAGGATTTGGAACTCGTGATTCGGAATACAGGCTCAACCTACGAGCTGAATCTACAAAAACCACAACCTCGACGCTCCATACCAGCCTTCAATTGCTAGAAGGGAAGAGCCACGGCATCAGATATCCCATCCCGCATCCATTGAAAGACAATACCTGCATCCGCAAGGCACTCGAACAGTATCTCTCGAAGCCTCCGGGTCGTGTTCGAAATGAACGAATCCCTGTCCCCCTCACTCGGGGGTTCAGCAGTCTTCTTCCAAGCCTCGATCTTCTCTCTGGCTTCGTCTGCATTAGGCCGTGTCTCCAGGATCTGACGACAGTTGCCGACGATATACCGGCTAGCAAGCATGATAGCAGCGATGAAGTCGTCGTCCCTTTTTATTATGAGATGCAGCACGTTAACGAGCTGCCTTTTCGGAGGAGTTACGCCTTCGTTGATCACCTTCTCTGCAATCGTGCGGGCTGCGCCATCCTCGTCGCCGTCTTCTAGTCCAAATGCGGCAAACTGAGTCTCGAAGGGAATGAGTGGCGCTGGTATCACTGTGCTGTGGCTCGGAGTGGGCGTTACTGTAGGATGTGGGGTGTTGGCGGGCTCCGCAATGGAGCGATTCTGCACTGGTGCTTTGAGCCGCCAGTTAGAGCTGTCACTACCGCGACTCGTGCCCTGTTCGGGCTTGAAATATTTGGGTGGCATCGTGAGCGGGGCCTGCCTCAGCTTTGAGGCTGGTGGATTTCGCAATGAATGCTGTTGGATATGTTGTGGTTGACACTTAACTTGGGAGATGTGCAACCGATTTGTCAAGGTCGATGTGCTAAAGGTAATGTGAGTATGTCGGTTGTGGGTAGAGATCCTTGCTTACGAGCAGAACGCAAATTTTTATATCTGTCTTGGTATATTGACACATGCTGATGAGTCTGATGGTCCAGCGCTTGCCAACATTGACGCAAACGGAAGGGTCATACGGAGACTCATCGACATCACAGGGCATCATGGGAGCAATGCTGCCAGACCGACGAGTAGAAGGGTTCTCCGAAACAGCATGGCGCACTAAGCAGCGTTCTGAGGCCTTCCAAGCTCAATCGCGAAGTTCGAGACTCTTGCTGAGCCCTCTACCTATCGCTTTATTACGCACGGCGCTGGACGCATCTCGACGCTGGTGGATTGGCCGGCTGCAGGCTTCTGCCTCAGTGCACTTGCATGAAGCTGAGTGCAGGATGCGAAAGGAGATAGCCACATGGTGTGGAAGTGCATCCTACGGTCGCTGCCGTCCATCTAATGAAGGAGCTCTCAGTAAGCCCAGCAGTGGGTAGTCTTGATCTCGCCGCTGGACGACTCTGCATTCAATCGAATGAGATGATGTGAGAACAAGACGAGACGAGGTCGGACATACACTTTCTTGGTAGCGTCTAGAGATTATACAGCACGCCAAGACTATTTGATTCAAGACTGCATTTTGGTAAGCGAGCCGACCGAAGGGAGGGAAGTAAGAATTAGGTCCCCCTTTAGGGGATCGTGTACGCAATACCCGAGCGCGCGAGGCATATACTCGTTAGAAAGGAAGTAAAGTTGTTTTCTGCGCCGGAGCGGCGCGACGAAGTTGCCCGACCGAAGGGAGGACCAGCCGCGCTTTACTTAGGAAATTGGCCGAGGTTTAAAACCATATTGAAAGGGTCTTGGCGCGCTGTATAATCTTTAAGACGAAGCCCACTTTCTTGCACAACCTGCCTCTTTTGCACAAGCTTCCTGAAGAACCCGGCGCCTTCCCTCATCTGACCTCGCGCCTCGCGTCTGCAGGAACCCGCTTCTCCACACGGGATCAACCTCGATCGCACCAACCACGACCCGTCCTTTCCACGACCGCGGCAATCCAATGTCGCTTGTTGTCACCAAGCAGCGACGACACGATACTTTCACGGGCCATGATGGAAGTCACGCGGCAGGGCTGAAAGGTGAAGGGAAAGCAAACCTTCGTCCTCTCTCCAGACAGCGGTGCTTTGTAGGTCGGTTAACCAGTTGTTTTCTTGCTATCCTCTTCTGTGGTTCGCTATTACTTACGAGCAGTACTTTCAACATGAGGGGCGGTTCTTGGTCGGGCTGGCTGGCTGGCCTTTCAGTACTCGGACGCGTCTTTGGGCAGGACTGCGAGGTTCACACGCTTAGGAACAGTGTCCCAACGAACCGCAAAGTCGCTCTGCAATCGTACAGCTATTGTGGCGGTACTCTTGACGTGACGGTACGTGTAATCCGTTGCCGCACGCCAGACTCACAGAGGCTAATATCAACGATAAAGGTCTACACCGCCAACGTCAACTACAACAAGATTGTCGAGCTGTATTACACGAACCGCCAAAACGAGAGCACGCCTTTGGCTGTAGTCTCCTTGAACTACCAATCCAGCATCGGGACCGACGGCAAATGGGAGTACTGGGGCGCAAACACGCCTGTTTACACCGACGGCATCACTGAGCTCCTCAACCTCACGTACCAGGCGACAGATATTGGCCAGACTTACCATCAGATCTTGAACATCGAAGTCGAGCCCAGTGGAAAGCCTGAGCCAACTCTTCCAAAGCCTCCTGCACCATATGCTCGTCCACAGGGATTCAGCAACGACATTACGAAGTTCTTGGCCGTGGACGATGGCTCAGAGGCGGAAATAGCTTTCACGAATATGTTCGCCAATATCAACCCAGCCATTGACGGTGCAGCGAAAGGTATCCGGTATCAGAAGGTAGCCTCTATTGTCGCGTTACTAATCGAGTTACGCAGGCATTGTGGTCGCGGCTCGTAGTGGTCCATCCTATCCGCAGAAGATACCTGACTACGAGTACAACTGGGTGCGCGACGAGTCGTTGACTATGAACGTTGTCGAGACTCTTTATGCAGCCGCCACGAACAAGAAAGCCAAGGCGCAATATGAGAAGATCTTGTTTCAGTACGCTACGGCACGAGCGACTGAGCAAACCGACCCGAATCTACAGACCGGACTGGGTGAACCAAAGTTCTACTTGAATAACACGGTACGTACACCCCGAACCACTACTATGCCCAGAGTATCACGGCATAGTAGCTGTTTTTCCGATGCACGCAGTGTCACTGACCTACATCAGATCTTCACTGGCCCCTGGGGTCGACCTCAAAACGATGGCCCAGCCACTGCTGCAACCACGTTGATCGACTTCGCCAATGACTACCTAGCCAAGGGAGGCAGCATGCAGACCGTCAAACAGCAGATCTACGATTCCACGAACAACCCTGCCCGTGCTCCGGTTCAGAAGGACCTGCTCTTCGTGGCCAGCAATTGGACGACTCCGTCTTTCGACCTTTGGGAGGAGGAGTCAAGCGACCACTTCTACACTCGCATGGTACAGCGCCGCGCGCTCGTACTGGGTGCCGATTTTGCCACGAAGATGGGCGATTCGTCTACCGCTTCGACTCTGTCGTCTGCCGCAGACGCGCTTACCGCCACGCTGAGTCAGTTCTGGGATCCTAATCGTCGGATCTTGCTTTACGAATACGGTCCAGTGCTCAAAGACAAATCTAGCTATCTGGATACTGCTGTGATCCTCGGAATCATTCACGGGTACGCCCACGATGGTGTTTATGGTTACACAAATGGTCAAGTGCAGGCCACAGCGCTCCGCATCGCGACCTCCTTCATCGACGTTTACCCAATTGCCAACGACACAAGTGACTCAAGCGGCAAAGTCCTCGGGGTCCCAATTGGTCGGTACCCCGAAGATGTGTACAATGGCACGGGAACAGAAATCGGGGGTGGCAACCCCTGGTACCTGTGCACAGCCGCTTTCGCTCAATACATGTACGCGACGGCCGACGAGTACAGCACTACCCGCAGCATCTCCGTCACCAAAGTCTCGAAGCCCTTCTGGGACTACTTTGCGCCGCAAGCAAAGCTCCAAGCTGGCAAGACTTACAAGTCCGGCAACAAGCAGTTTCTCCAAGCCATCAGCGGTCTCACCGGCTGGGGTGAGGCATTTATGCGGACGGTGAAGCATTATACACCTTCGGATGGACGCCTGGCTGAGGAGATAGATCGTGATTCCGGGGCGCCACAAGGTGCAGCGGACCTGACTTGGTCTTATGCCTCGGTGTTGACTGCGGCATTTGCGAGAGCGGCGTTGAGGGGCGAGGACGGATATATGAGCGACCTGGCGAATTTGGGGATCAAGGCGAACTCGTGAGTGGGAGGCTGGGTGACCAAAGACGCTGAGCATGCGGGTGAGTAATGGCTCCTGAGTAAGGAAGGACTCATCGGACATGAGCCATGAACGACACAGGAATGGGGAGTATATCAGCTTGAGCTTCCTAGAAGAAATGCATGCAGAACACTACAACACAGTACTCAAGCAATCAACAACCCAACCGTTTCTATTCAACTTCGAACCTTTCGAAAACAAGTGGCGCATCAACATGTGCCGACACACCAACAAGACTCATTGCTGCAGCAAAGAGTGTTGCAACCGATTAGTCAACAAGGCGAAGCGGAAGACCATCGCTGAAAAGGAGCTGCTTTTGAAGCAGAACGACTGCCGTCCGAAACTCGGCCCACAAGCGTGGGAGCGAGTCGATGCAGCAAGGACAAAGGAGCTGAAGAAGCATAGGAAGTGTAAGAGGAGCTGGAGCGTGTAACAAGCAACATGGATCTCTTGACTTCACGAGCTGTGGCAATCTAAGCTTCCGCCCAAGTCCAATTGCTTGAGCTGTCGAAGTTCGCGTTGAAGCCATCGACGCCAGCAGGTTTCCTGAGCTCTTCGGTGTACGCACAGACTATTTCCTTTGCCGAGATGGTGTTTAGGGGAGATATAGCACGGTCGAATCTATGGCGTTAATCTCCATGTCTGTCGATGACGTAGGAAGTGCATGTCTATCAATTTTCCTCTTCCTACTCCCACTTCACTTAAACCATTCTTCAAGGGATTATCATCATAAGTCGAGATCTCACAATGTCTCTCCCCAAATCCTTCCCCCTCAAAAGCTCCAATGGCAAATCCATCCAAATCCCCTCCGTCGGTTTCGGGACCTGGGCATCTGGGGAGACCTCATGGGCAAAAGATTCCGTCCTACAGGCCCTGCAAGCTGGATATCGCCACCTGGACTGCGCATGGATGTACGGTGTCGACGAGGCCGTTGGCCAGGCGATCAGAGAATCTGGCATTCCTAGAGAAGAAATCTTTGTGACTTCGAAATTCTGGCCGCACTTTGGACATCCGGATAATGTGGGTTTATGTCTCGACAAGATCCTCGAGAACATGGGGCTAGAGTATCTAGATCTGTACCTTGCGCACTGGCCGGTAGTGTGGAAGCCGGCGTCGAGACAGGCGCTAGAGAAGGCGAGGTCAGGGCCAGATACGACGAGGGAGGATAAGGGGCAAGTCTATGAGGGCGAGAAGCCGGTGGTTGAGTGGGAATTTTGTACGGAGAATATTGCTACCAAGAGTGGTAAGCAAGGGAGCTTCGTGCCGACTTGGAAAGCGATGCAGGAGTGTGTGAGGAAGGGCAAGGCGAAGGCCGTTGGTGTGTCGAACTTTTCTGTCACGGAGATCAAGGAGTTGCTGCCGCATTCTGAGGACGTTCCAGTTGCGTGCAATCAGGTTGAGTGCCATCCTTGGCTGCCGCAGAGGGAAATGGTGGAGTTTGCAAAGCAGCATGGCATTATTGTGACTTGCTATTCGCCTTTCGCAGGGCAAAAGGCGGATGGGTCGACCTTGTTGAAGGATGAGAAGGTGGTGGCGTTGGCGGAGAATAATGGGATGGATGTTGGACAGTTGTTGCAGAGTTGGGCTGTTCAGCGAGGGACTGTGCCGTTGGGGAAGAGTGCGGCGCCTAAGAGGATTGAGTCGAATCTTGATGTGAGGAAGCTGTCTGATGAAGACACGAAGGCCTTGGATGGGTTGGAGATTGCGAATGGGGAGGGGAGGACGATCGACTTTACAGAAGCTTGGGGTGTGCCTCTGTTCCAGAACTGATACCACATCTCCAGCTGAAGATTTCGAACAATTTTCCAATGCAGCTATAGCTAGACCCATCGTATACCCAAAAAGACCATGGAGCCAGTCTACCTTCCAATCGTCTTCCTCTAGAGAGAATTATTCGTCCATCCGCCTCCAGTCATGCATCTTTCCGTGATACAACCAGCTGGCCCAAGCGTAATCATAACCAGGGTTCCCACCTTGATAGTCAAGACGTACATCAACACTGGTCCTACTTTCCGCACGATTTCCAACCAAAACCCGATCCCAAACCGGATGTTCAGGCTCGCTAGGACCGCCAGTGTATCGCTCACACCACTGTCTGATCTCGCAGGGCGCGCTGAGACCTTGGGCAAATGCAAGAACGGCCTGCCGCGAGACTGTGCTTGTTGGAAGTAGATCTCGGGACAGTTGGGTCTGGCTTCATTAGCCTGCCAGTCGGGGAAATCATCATCACGGACGCCCCCGAGGATGATGCACTGTAACGAGGGGAGGCTCATGAAGGGAAGCATTTCGGTCAGGTGGAACGAGTAGCCGGCGAGATTGGCACCAACGTACAGTATCAGCAATTCGGAGAATGGTAGTGCGCACTCGCTGGGCTGACGCTTGCGCGGTCGCCTCGTAATGCGGTTTCTGAGTGCAGCATCGGTCGCGTTACATCTGGCCTCTTCAGGGTCTATGCTTCGCCGCTGGTACTCTCGAACAACATTCTGGAAGAGAGCGGCGCACATTTCCGAGTTGACTGGAGGCTGGAGCACCTTAAATCTAGTAAAGAGAGGTAGCAGAATGAGCAAGGCAGCATCTTCGTTGCCCTAGTGAAAGCGAATGCAGACTTCAGAGACCAATTCCGAAGGGATGAAAGGCGCTGCGCTCACGGCTTCTCTGAGCCGCCGATCGGACCTACGATTCTGCATCGCCGTGGCTGAGCTCAAAAGTGTGCCCGGTGAAGCTGGAGAGGAGACAATTGGAGGTTTCTCTTCCCATAGGTGGGTGTAGTAGAATTCGGTGATGGACGAAGCATCGATGTGACCTTCCAGTACCAGCCAGACTAGATCATGGTATAGTAGGCCGATGGCAAGGGCGGGACTGATTCAGAGATGGTGTGGAAGAATGATGATATGTGAGGCCGGGCAAATACGCTGTGGATCGAGACTCAGCGAGGAGATCTTGAGGAGTGTGGGCAGGCTAGCCGAGAGGAAGAACACGATGCGGCCCCAGACTACATGTGGTAACGGAGGACTGGATGGTGATGTCTTCTCGTCCTGGCCGTCTAGTTGAGGCTGCTCGATCGGACTCGCTGGCGCGCTCATGGTGTTTTACGAGATGGAGATCGCTAATGTATCTGACGAGGCACAAATTTAGTTGTTTATGGCACCCATGAGCTCACTGTATGATGTGTAGACGCAGTTTCGTCGAGATATTCCTCTAAATTCATGTTGTGACTTTTCGATAGATTGTGGACGGTTAAAGAAGAGGTAGCGATGCCAAGCCATTTCGAACGCTTATATCCATTTAAGTCCGCTAGGCTGCCTGACCTCATGCCGAGATGTCATAGGCCATCTTGTGAATAATCACACCAAGCGGCAAACGGATGCGTGATTTGGGGGTGAAGTGCATCCCGACACGAAGACTTCCGCTACAACCTGGTTTGTTCGCAAGTTTTCGCTCTCGGTCTGCTCTCAATACAACCTTCCTTACAACCATCATGGCCGACTCCCCCATGTCGGACGCGGATAAGGTACCATCACGAGCGCTGGGCGTGCACAAGCCTTTGCTGACATATTCACTAGATCCGCATGAAGCGTCTGGCGAAGTTGGGTGGTGGCCCATCTAATAGTGGCAACACATCTCCAGCACCAGCATCGACAAGCACTCCAACACAAGACGCCACTTCATTTTTAGCACAACCGAACTCGACGACCGGAACAGCTTCCCGAAACACCGAAAATCCCTTCTCGCAGCTCGGTATGACAGGAGGACAGGCAGACAAGCAGGAGGTGAAGAAGACGGCGCCACAGATCACAATCAGCCCCCGGCAAGCTTCCCCAGCGAAGAGAGAGCGAGACGGATCAGAGAAACCTCGACCTCGTCCAACAGAGAGCTTAGAGATATGGCAAGATCGTAACCTACGGCAGATCTTCCGGGTTACTCTGAATCCTGATGAGCCCAGGGATGCTTCAGGGCATGAGCTTGTGTTTCTGGCGAGCACAAGGGAAGATATGGTCGACAGCAAAGCTACGGTCCAGCTGAATACGGAAGTTCTGGAGGGCGCTATCACAGAAGCGGCCAGCCAGGCTCCCGATGGCAAGCCGTTCGAATATCTGCTCGGGTGCTTCAAGCGGGTGTCGCGAACAATGAGAGGGTCGAAATTTACTGGCCCAGAAGATCCCAAGCATGATGTGCTGAGGGAGACCAGGAGATTATGCATGAGCTACTGCGTGTTTGCGGTCACTATGCCGGAGATGTTCGGCGAGGATGTGCCGATGTCAAATGCTTTGGTAGATCACCTACTTTCCGACCCAGAGTGCGATGTTGGAATATGCACCGACTTCCTCACGGAGGCCAGCAGTCGGTTCGAAGAAGACGAGACCATCAAGGAAGCCATCGTCGGCGCTGCGGAAGAGCTCAGCCGGCAGCTATCACAGATCAGCATGTTACACGATCACACGAAGTATGTCCGCGGCATGCGAAATCTGCTGCGGTTCCCAAAAATCGTCGATGCCATCACAGAGTCTCCGATGTGGATACCGGACGACATCGAGCCACAAGACATCGAGACCAAGACCATCTTAGGCCCCTTCTTCAAACTGTCACCGATGCAGCTTGAAGTCGCACAAAGCTACTTCTCTGCACCGAAGACACGAGACCGTGGTTTCATCACAAACGCGCAAGGTGCGGTGAGAATAACACTGCGGACGCATCAAGCGGAGCTTTTCCAGATGACAGACACGGTCGTTCGAGCAGGCCCAGCACAGCGAGAGCGCATCTTAAATTGGTTTGCGCTCTGTGTGAACAAGAACCACAAGAAGCGTGCCATGCGGGTGGACTACAAGACTGTCTCGAGTGATGGGTTCATGGTCAACGTCACCAGCGTGCTCGATCAGCTGTGCGAGCCTTTCATGGATGCACAATTCAGCAAAGTGAATCGGATCGATGTCGACTACCTACGCCGCGAGCCGAGAGTCGACATCTCTGACGAGACGAAGATCAATGCGGACCAGAAGGCTGCCGACGACTTCTATGTTAACAACAAAGCAGACGGCACCAGCAACTTTATCTCAGAAGTCTTCTTTCTAACGGTGGCGGCACATCATTACGGCACTGAGGCAGCACAGACACGGATGTCGACCATGAAGAAGTCGGCGCAGCGTATGGAGAAGGATCTAGAGCAGTTCGAATCGGAAAGGCAGAAGTTTGCGAACGTATGTTCAGTGACATCTTGATGCGTTACTTGTACTGACAGTGACACAGGATCCACGATACCTGGCCCGCTTCGAAGAGCACATCAAGAAGATCAAGCAGCAGATAGACGACTCCTGGAGCACAATACATGCGACCAATGGCGTACTACTCGATGATCTGTCACAAGCACGAAGCATGCAGTTTATGCGATATGTCATCATGTGGCTCCTACGCCTCGCTTCTGGCCAAAACCTGCCCATTGAATCGCTCAGCATACCTCTGTCCGAAACGGAGCCTGAAGTCTTCAAAGTGCTGCCGGAATATTTCGTGGAAGGCATCACTGACAACTTCAAGTTCATCACAGGCAATATTCCATGGATTCTTACACCTCAACAGTGCGACGAGATTGTGCAACACTGCATCACCTTCCTGCGCAACAGCGAGTATGTCAAGAACCCTGGCGTGAAGTCCGGACTCGTCACGATCCTTTATTACGGATGCAACCCTTATGGTAACCGGTCCAAGGGTGTGTTGGGAGATCTGCTGATGGGCTCCGAATTTGCAAACCGACATCTACTACATGCGCTCATGAAGTTCTACATCGAGGCCGAATCGACAGGATCACACACGCAGTTCTTCGATAAGTTTAACATACGTTACGAAATCTTCCAAGTCATCAAAGCGATATGGCCGAACACACTCTACCGAGATAACCTGGCGAAGGAGGCTCGCATCAACACTGACTTCTTCGTGCAGTTCGTCAATATGCTTGTCAACGATGTGACATTCGTCCTTGACGAGTCACTATCTGGCTTCGTCAAGATCCACGAGCTCACACAAGAGGTCAACAGCGAAGCCTTCATGGCCACCCTCACCGACGAGGAGAAGAAGGAGAAAACCGAACTGCTGGAAGACCACAAAGGCAGGGCTAAGAGCTACATGGGCCTCACCCGCGAGACCATGGAGATGCTCATCCTGTTCTCTGAATCGTTGGCAGATTCGTTCACCATGCCCGAAATCGTCACACGTCTAGCAGACATGCTGGACTACAACCTCGAGACCATGGTCGGCCCCAAATCCGCCAACCTCAAAGTCGAGAACATGGATCAGTACAAGTTCAACCCCGGCGCCCTGCTCTCCGATATCATGACCGTCTACTGCAACCTCGCTCTCAAACCCAACTTCATCCACGCCATCGCCCGCGACCAGCGGAGCTACAAACCCGCTAACTTCGCCCAAGCCACCAAGATCATGAACAAGAAGGGTCTCAAATCTCAGGAAGAACTCCAGGTATGGGAAGTCTTAGGCCAGAAAGTCGCAGAAGCGAAGGCTGCAGAGGAGGAAGAGGAGCAGGATCTCGGCGAGCCTCCGGACGAGTTCGTGGATCCTCTGATGGCGGATTTGATGCAGGATCCAGTGATCTTGCCTACGAGTAAGACGGTGATGGATCGGAGCACGATTCGCAGCCATTTGTTGAGTGATCCGACGGATCCGTTCAACAGAATGCCGTTGAAGATTGAGGAGGTGATTGCGGATACGGAGTTGAAGGGCAAGATTGAGGCGTGGAAGGCTGAGAGGAAAGCGGCGAGGGCTGCGGAGAGAGCGGAGAAGATGGATACGAGTTAGATGACTGCGTATGTAGGCGCTTGAGACTGGGACATAGAAGCATTTACTGGCTTGCATCATTGGTCTCGGTGTTTGTGATAGAAGTGGCTGCTTAGCAGTATCTACAGCTATGATAGGACGACGTTGCAGACGATCGATCTCGGAACCAGTAGATGCTCCGTACATTTCGACACTCTCCATGACCTCCTCAGCCGTGTCGATCGGCCACAACAACCGCGCTTTTGACGAAGAGTCCTTCAACCGCAATCTTGACCAAGAATCTTGCCACACTAGTAACACTGACACTGTCGGTCAAGCTCATCCCTTTGCCGTGACTGCCCAGGGTCCTTACGTCAGTCTCCTCTACGATCGTCTTCTGATCGTCATATTTCAGCCTCACAGCTCTCACAAGCGTCCAGTCCATCTTCGTCAACCGGATCTCCTTGTCTAGGATGCCGTGGTCCTCGAGCGTGTACTTAATGTTCGTCCAGCTCAAGAAAACCTGGTTTAACCACGCCATGTTGGCCCAGGAATCTCCCACCCCTGCAGTCGACATCACTACGACGCGATGGATCCCGGCGTGCTCCAACACTTCGCACAGATTGGCGCACGAGTCGGCCAAGAAGCGAGGTGGTGAGGCCTGAGCTGCGAAAGGGCTGTCGGATTTGCGGACTGAGCTTAATGTGAAGATGGCTGCGGAAGGTGATAGGGAAGGCGCAGCAAAGAGGGCGCTGCGGATATCGGACTTCGATAGTGGCGAGCCGGTGACGACTGTAAGGCCAGGGCGAGGTGTGAGGCTGCCGGAGGTGCGGACCAGGGCTACGGCTGTGTGACCATGAGCGAGCAGTTCGGAGACGACGTGCTGGCCGGTCCGTCCGCTGGCGCCGAGGAGGAAGAAGTGCATAGCGTAGACGATGAGGGGTGTTGGTGAGTGACAGCTTGAGGTGATGGTCACACGAAGAGGCCGTGTGATAAGACGGCGAGGGAATTGCGGATCGATTTATGAAGTTGATCAGTGGTCCAGGAGCAGACTCATATAGTCGATGAGAGTAGCCGGCCCAGAGACAGAGTCACCCGCTGATTGGTTCCTTCGGTTTGTATACTGTATTCGGAAGCCATATGCAAGGGGGCTCGTGGATGCCGATCCGCTTGACTCTCTGCTTTGAGCCTACCAGTCGGCATTCGATAGTACCGCTGGCCGTCTTCAACGGACAATGGAGTTTCGGGAACCCATTACTAGCGAACGGCCAGGAATTAGGATGCCTGCGTCGGAGGCTACGCCATTTTGTCACAAATATCAGCGAACTGTGGTTGGCAGAGGTTCCATTTGACCACTGACAGTCCCTCTGCACGTTCTATAAGTCCTGAGCCTATCACTCACGGTGTTAGCTACATTCTGCAACTGATCGCTCTCCGTTCGTGCCTGTGAAACAAGATCTGGTGAGGATTCTAGTGCTCCAAGAAGAACGATTTTCAGTATGAGATGAAAGAGGCGCCAGAAAGACACTGAGACAGGCTCAGGGCCATGAGGTCCGATCTTCGTCTGCACGAGTTCAAGACCAATGAGCCAGGATTCTAGAGAGTCCAGCAGAGCTTTTTTGTCGCGTAGTAGTCGAAGAGCGACTTCTACCGAATCGGCTTGTGACACCTTGCTGAGGAAATCAAGCGTCCACGACGCAATCCTGGTAAGCTCTGACCACATATCGGGTGCAATGGTGCGAAGATCGCGAGATGCAACAGGCTGTGGATGAAGCGACATCGATAACGCAGACAACCTTTTCCCGCTTGACTCGGCTGTTGCTGGAGCGTCTGCGGATTTGCACGGTGCCAAAAACAGCTTGATGATGAAAACATCCACGAAAGGTAACTGCCATTCGTGTGCTGGCACAAACTCGTTCGTGGCAACAAGGCTCGGCCTTGCCCTGTACTCGTGCATGATCTTGAGTCCTCGAACAATATGCTGGACCATAGCAGCGTAATTCTTCTGTAATTCCTCAATACCGATGAAGATCTGACAGCAAAGTAGTGCTGACTTCAACCCGCTGGGGCTCGGAGATGATATGTTAGACGCAAGATCTCCCAACGCCGCACCGTACTGATGAAGGCCATAGTGGTAGCTCTTGGTCTGGTGCGCGAGTGACTCTGGATTGTCTCCGGACGTCTCGAGATCCTCCCGAAGAGCTCTGAGAGACCAGAGTGCGTGTCGTATAGCCGGATCGGTAAGGCTAGCTTGGAGAAGTTGCCTAGCATCTTCGTGGCAGTCCAGCTTCAGGTCGAACAAAGTCTTGATGGAGAAGTAGCGGTTGAGAACGGCGATGTCCTGAGGGAGGATCTCCAAAACGGTGGGCTGGGTCTGTGATGAAACAGCGCATGACTTAATGCCACCAGCATGGGCGTTGTTGATAACTCTAGACGGCGACTCGTAGCCGTCGCAAGTACGACCGGTTCTGGCGCATGCTTGGCAGAATGGCTTCTTCTCGCCACATTTGATCCTCCTGATCCTATTGCTGATTGAGCATGATCACTGCAGAGCTGTCTATTGATGCTATCGGTCCGCTATGACTGATCTGCAGGTTGCACAACGGGTCTTCACCTTGGTGCGACTTTTGGTATCCCGATTGCGGCCGGCAACGCTTTCAGCCATTAAGATATCGGGCGCAAGGAAGTATTGGTGTCCGTTAGATACGAAATACTGCAGGAAGACGGTTAAGGTCTTCAGATACAGGAAGAAGACCCAAAGAGTGGAACTCTGGTTGTCGCACCAGCCCGATTAGGTGAAGAGAGCGGACCGACCAATCATATCATGCTGTTAGAATAACTCGAATCAAGTCGTGGTATCGTTGTCCTTTGAAACTCCGAAACCGCGGTCAGACTGGAGTCGTTTAGTGGGCTTCGTAAGGTAGATACCGTTGGCTTCTCGGGGGGCGGTCGTCGGCCTATATGAGGAGTGGCTGGCTCGATCGACTTCGAAATGGTCTTTCAAGCAAATGTCGAGGCTCGCAAGTTCCGGATCGAAAGCACTACATCGCTCCAACATGCCAGCCTTTATCCTATATGGATCTCGCGGATCGACCAACACCGATCGTGTCCGCCTTACCCTCGCCGAAGGAAACTTTACAGACTACGAAATCGTGCTTCTCAATCTCCAGAAAGCGGAGCAAAAGGTGAGAAACCTGTGCCTCCTCTTAAAAGACGAAGTGGCTTCTCTTTGCTCGAGAGACTCGTCTGGAATCGTTCCCGAGATCTTCTCACTTGTCAAGCTGACGCCATCTCCAGTCTGAAGAACACAAGAGACGCCACGCATGGGGCAAGGTCCCGGTACTAACTTCCGCCGACGGGTTCACTCTCTACGAGAGTCGCGCGATTTGCAAGTACCTGGCAAAGAAGTACTCCTTTCCACTTCTCCCTGCCGACTCCGACGTCGAAGCTTTAGCGCTGTTCGACCAGGCGCATAGCGTCGAAACGCTCACCTTCGCCATCCCAGCAGGTAGAATCGCCTTCGAGAAGTTTGCCAAGAGGTTCATGGGCCTACCTCCAGATGACGCCGAGGTCTCAGATGCACTGCGGTCGGTCGAGGTGTTCTTCGACGTTGCAGAAGGTCTTCTGCAGCGCAAAGCCTACATCGCTGGAGATGATTTTACTCTGGTGGACATCTACTACGTTCCACTGATCCAGAGACTCTTCGCATGCGGGTATGAGGATGTCATTGTCAGTCGTAAGGCTGTGAGTGCTTGGTGGGACCGCTGCGTGAATCGGCCAGCCATACAGAGGGTCTTGGCCGCTGACCGCTAACCAGGACGCTGTAGCTACCGCTAGTAGATAGGTTGCGCTGCCGCCGATCAGTAGAGATCGACTAGCAGCAGTCGGACATACTCACCGCTCACACTGCCTTCTCATGTTCGCCAACTGCCCAACATCGCCATTCTCCATCTCAACACCGCCCAACACCGCCCAACACCGCCCCTCCCCACCTCATCACCGCCCTCCCTGATCTCATCCCCGCCTTTTCCGAGTTCACCGCCGCCTCTCGCCGCCTGACTCGCCTTTAGGCAACTCGGTCGACAGCGCCCTATATAACCCACCTTCCCTCCCCCCAAACCAAGTCTTCTTCTCCCAGCTCTCTCTGCCTTCCGGCTCTGATCAAGTGTAATAGCTATAGTGTTCGGGGATGTGTTGAGTTATTTGCTAGGAAAGTAGCGTTTTCGAAGTTTGTAACATGTTTTTCGGAATATGAGGGCACGGACGCCTAGAAGTAGAGTCCCGAATCACCGAATTTAATGTACTATATACGCCGAACTAACTATTCCTTTCACGTACCTCGGGTAAACTAAAGTAAATATCTATATTACCGCATTCCTAATAACTTAAAGAAGAGGGATTCCTAGAACATAGAAAATTACGTAAGCGGGATCCTAGAACTTAGAAATACGGTCGCTAGTATTTCGACGATAATAATCGCATACTAGACGACGCTATAAGGCGTAAGCGTATCTTGTTATACTAGTACCTCGCTAGCGCTAGCCGTAGTCGTATAAGTTTATTAAACTCGTACTATAGAGACGACTAATAGTAGTCTCGCGCTACTTCGCTTACCCCCCCTTTAATATATTATATCCCTTACCCTTTCCCTAGCGCTTATATTATATATATACGGAGGCTCTATAAACGACGGTAACTATAGTAGATAGTCGCGTAGTATTTATTAATAGTAGCTATATAATTAGGACGATACTTAAGGCGCTAATAGAACTAGCTTTAGATACTAATACTAGTATTTAGATAGTTAGTAGCGCGGCTATAGAGCGTTCGTATTTATATAGGGGTTATTTACTATAAGATAGGCGACTATTTACTTACTACTTCTTCTTACTACTATTATTCGGTAGCTTACTAATCGAGAATATAAATACTACTAATACCTTACTACGTCTTACGCTCCTTAGAATCTATATTAGTATATTAATAGCGTCTCCCTAGGGATACTAGTTAATATAGTAACGTTGCCTTAAGCTACTCTATATAATACTAAGCTTAGGTTTAGTAGAGACTTTTAGTTACTATTACCTACTATCTACCTACCTAGCTATAGGTTATTATACGACTATAAGAGCTATTAAGGTTTACGCTTAGACTCTTCGTAGTATCCTTTTACTATTATCTCGTCTTACTAGCCTCGTAGATAATCTCTAGAGTATAGACCTCGATATCGTACTATAAACGAGTTTAAAGCTTCTATAGGATCGTAGGGCTACCTATAGAGTAGTAGGGTACCTAATAGTATAAATACGACTAGGAATATAAACGCGAAAGCGAAGGGTAATATAGAGAATATTAAGTCTCTTATCTAAATAGTAGAGGATAGAATTCTAAAGGATCTAGGTAATTCGCTTAATAAGAATATAAGGTCGGCTACTTTTACTTATAGCGGGAGCTTAGTTATTAGAGATTCTACTAATAAGGATTAGATAGAGAATAAGAAGGGGAGGGCCGGCCTATAAAGGCGAAGAAGGGAAAGGAAAAGCGATAAAAGGTAACGCTACTAAAGCGGATACTACTAATACCTAAGCTATAGATACTAAAGCTAAGGTATAATAAGTAGTCCTTATAATCCTAACGCTAATTTTATACGCGAGCCGTATAAGATAGAGCGGGGCGGCCTATAGATTATATATTCGTAGCTACGCTTAAGATATAAGGCGCTCTCGCTTTATAGCGAAATAAACGGTCTACTAATAATAATATATAGTATATCTATTACGAAATATTATATTACTAAGATACGAAAAGATAGCGTTATTTAAAGAATAATAATAGTTAATAGTATACTTTTTAGATACCGAAGATAAGCCGCTATCTAATAGTTTCTACGAAGAGAGGACTTAGGAGTAATATTAAAGGCGAGTACGAAACTAAAAGATACTAAGGACGCTTTATATCGCTTACCTAATTACGACGACCTTTATATTAGCGATTCTATCTACGTAAAATATCGTTCTATTACCTAAAGAGAAGCGGGATCTATCGAGGGCGACTATTAAGAGTCTAAGGCCCCTTTTAAGATAGTATACGTCTCTTAGTAGGCCTAGATACTTAGATTTAATTTAATAATAACGCTAGTTTATTACGGTAGTCCTATAGCGTCCTATAATATAGAAACCTAGTATAGATTATACTAATTTAGATATATTTTATAGGACTATAAACGGAAGTATTATAGGCGTTAATTAGGTTATATTAGGGCTAAGTACGTATCGCTTAAAGACGTTTACGACGCTAGCTTACGAGGAAAAATTACTAATATAATAGAGAGGATAGCTTATAGTTAGAGATATTAATAGGTTTAGTTAGAGAATCTAATAAGGATTACTACTACGATACTTTAACTCCTCTTTAACGAGGGAAAACTAGATAGACGCGATATACCTTAGAAAAGAGTTTAGCGCTACTTAGATTTTAAAACTTATTATACGTAAGTACCCTTCCTAGCTAACGAGTAATATACTATAGGATAAGCGGTACTACTACTTAGGTACTACTACTAACGAGTAATACTATAACTATAGTACAACTACTAATAAGTAATATAGCGGTATAAGTAGTACTATAAGAGGGGTAATACTATAAGAGGGGTAATACTACGAGAAGGGTAATACTACTATATAAGTAATACTACGAGAGGAGTAATACTATAGTATAAGTAGTACTATAAGAGAGGTAATACTACGGTATAAGTAGTACTATAAGAGGGGTAGTACTACGATATAAGTAATACTATAGAAGGGGTAATACTACGATATAAGTAGTACTACGGGAAGAGTAGTACTATAATATAAATAATACTATAAGAGGGGTAATACTATAAGAGGGTAAATACTATAGTATAAGTAGTACTATAGAAGGGGTAGTACTATAAGAGGGATAGTACTATAATATAAGTAGTACTATAAGAGGGGTAGTACTACGGTATAAGTAATACTACGAGAGGGATAACGCTATAGTATAAGTAGTACTATAAGAAGGTAAATACTATAAGGAGGGTAGTAAAGGTAAGTAGGCCTACGGAAGTCTTCGTTTTTATTATATAAATATATTTCCTTAAAGAAATATACGAGATTAGGAGTCTTAAATCGCCGTTTTACTCTTTAGCCCTACTTTCGTTCCTACTTATTAAAGATAAACTATCTTACTAACTACCTATATATCGGTAACCTAAAGGTTCTCTTTAAAAATTAGCTAAAGTAACGAATTTTAGTAGAGGATAGCTCTAATTCTACTTATAAGTTAGTAGGGGAATATTAACCTTCTATCGGATCTAAAAGATACTAATAATTTCGTCTTATAACGGTAGCTAAGCTCTAGTATAGTACGAAGTATATATATAGTATTAGCTTTAGAAAAGTACTATAACTTAGACTTTTACTATAGAAACCTTAGTAAGCCCGTCGGCCCTCTTTATTAAATTCCTAATTCGCCGTTTAAAATTATCTCTCCGCTTTATTAACGTAGGTCGGTATAGACTTATTTATAAATAATAGCTTAGTAAGATATTATTTATATTATATTACTAAGCCCTTCTTAATATAATATAGTACTAGCTATAGTAATATAATAGACGAGTATTAGTAGTATTATAGTATTATAATACTACTTAAGTAGATTTCGTTCTAAGCGTATTTCTTAGACTGTCTACGTAGAGTATATACTAGACTTAATTTAGTACTCCTTAAAGCCTACTTTAAAGCTAGAAAGTAGTAATAACCTTCTTAATTAAGCTAGCGTATAGTAGGCGGCGCTCTCCGCCTTATCGATTAGCTTAAAGTAGTTTAGCGCTATATCGCGACGCGCTTTACCTTATACGTTTATCCTCTTTACTAGGAATACTAACTTATTTACTACTACGGCGTACTATAACTATAGATACTAATAATATTAGCGACCTTATATCTTTAATAGATAGCTTATAGCTCGAGGTTCTAACCGAGTTTTAACGCGCTAGCGAGTTTAGTAGCCTACGTAATAATATATCTCCTTCGATACTACCCTACTCTCTTAATAGCTATAAAAGTATTAATTAGAGCTATCTTTACGGCTATACCGTACCTACTAACGATTCTATAACGAAGTTAGGTATATAGAAGCTTAGTTATAGACTTTAGTATAAATTTAGTAGTCGCTACTAGTAGCTCTATAAGGACTACTATTATAAAAGATAGACTTTATAAGGCTCGTTAAGAGAGCCTCTATATATAGCTAACGTATCTTCTTTTAAAGCTATTAGCTACCTTAAAGGCTATTATAAGATTAATTAGAACGGAAAGCTAACTAGAAAGAACCGTAGATAATAATCGCTATCTTTTAACTAGTAAAATAGTAATATAGAGGCCTTTTCCGTCTAGAATAAATACGCGGCTACCTATAACTATAATTACTTTAAGGCGCCCCTTTATAGCTAGATTATTATAGACTATATCTTGTTTAACTAACTAAAGAGTAAGAAGCTTATTATTACGAACTTACTTCGTAAGTACGGAACGTAACTAATTAAGTATACCTAAGGTAAATTAATTAGAACCCTAAGACTAGTCTTAATTAGTTAGATTAAATCGGTCGAGTTAGTTAGAACTAGGTTAGTCGACTTACGACTAACTAAATTAATTAATCTTAGTATATAGGAATATAAGAAGATCTTAAGATATTCTCGTATTTAACTTATATTATAATCTTACTAAAAGATCTATAGCTATTTATATATATTAAGTTATCTTATCTATAATACCTATTACTACGTACTCTTTAAAGAAGCCTTATATAATACTACCTTATAGGATCGTAATACTTTAAATACTCTTAGAATAAGTACTACTAGTAGTATACGTAGCTTAGGCTAAAGAGATAAAAGCGCGGCTCTATTAATAGATTAATAAACTAGCGATAATAAAACTAAAGTAGACTTCTTCTATAGAGATTATAATAAGCTAGACGACTAGATTAATTAACTCTTACTCTACTTCGAGTTAGATAGAATCGCCTCCTATAAAAAGAGATACCTTATTATACCTACCTATCTCTAGAAAGAAGCGTAATATTAAATACGACTAATAATTATAAACTTTATTATATATTAATAAGACGAGGAAGGAATCTTCTCTAACTCTATTAAGTTTATAGTAGAGATAAAAATAATCTATAGATTTAGTAATAAAAAGAAGGTTACTATTTATATCGTTTAGGATATCGTTTAGAAAGTTTCTATATCTTAGTATATAGCTAGGTTTAAGGAATACTCTAATAAGACTAGGTAGGACGATAATACTCTTTACGTTATATACTATAAAGGTCTTAAGGATAACGTTAAGGATAAACTAGTACGTACTAGGAAAAAAGATACGATAAATCTAAATACGCTTATTAAAGCTACGATTAATATCGACGATTATCTCTATAAGAGATCTATAGAAAAACTATATATAGGTTAATATTACGGACGAACTAGCTATATTCTAACTAGCTAGTTTAAAAGGAATAACTATTACGGCCCTAACGCTATAGAAATCGATACTACTTAATAAGTACTTAAGAAAGAATTATTTAGGAAAGCTAGAGGTAAAGGAAAGTCTTAAGGTAAGAAAGATAGAAAAACTAAGTATTATAACTATTATAAAATTAGGTATTATATACGTAACTACCGTAGACTAAAGGTATAGCTATAGTAGTAGTTTAATATAATAATTAAATAGGAAAATAAGCCTCCTACTAATAAGGCTTAGGATACGACTAGTAACTTAATAAATAGTTAAGGAGGTTATAATATTCTTAAGAACCTTTAAATTACTAAACTAGATCTAATTAGCGGACTATAGGTAAAGAAGCCGTTTAAGTAGTACGTAGGTTTAGGAAAGAACTAGTAGATTACTTACGATTATACTTAATTAAAAGAAGTAGATCGTATTAGATAGCTAATAACGAATTCTAAGAAATAAGAGTTTTAGGAACTTAATAACGAAGTAATCTATCCTACGATAGAACTTAACGTACTTAAGTAAATAATACCTTTAAAAGAACTAGAGGAAATTACTAACTAGCTCCGCGCTCTCTACGAGCTATAATAAGATACTAAAGACGTTAGGAATTATAATATATTAGGGAGCGCGCTAATAGTACGCTCCCTAGTTCCCTAACTCTCTAGGCTCCGCGCTACTCTTTATAGGTAGCGACGCTCCCTAGAGCGTATCGCTATTAGCGCTACTCCCTAAGGAACGTCGCTATTAGCGCTACTCCCTAAGGAACGTCGCTATTAGCGCTACGGTATAGAGCGTTTAGGGGACGTATTCGACTTTAGTAATACGCGGTATCTTTACTTAGTAGTTAGTCGTAGGTAACGCGAAGCGCGCGCGCCTTTCCTTCGAACTTTAACTTAAAGTTAAAGTTAAGACCTAGCGCCTCCCTCTAAAACTCGGTAACGGCTATAGCGGCTACGAACGAGTATATATTCGGTACGTATTAGGACGAGGGGTAGAGCTCGATTACTCCGCTAGCCTTAACTTAAGTCTAGAGTTAAGGGTAGCTACTATACGCTAGTATTACGCCTTAGGGCTACCTACCTAGAACTAGTATATATAATATACGTAATACTATAGTAGCGAAGGCGTAGCTAGTTAAGTCTAGAGTTAAATCGTCGAGATTAGGGTAGGTTACGTCTCTAGTTAAAGCGTAGAGATAAGGGCTAGTTAAGTCTTAAGTTAAGGCTTAGATATTAAGTAGTTAGGAATAAGTTCGAGTAGAACCTCCTTATATTATAGATACGAATCGTAATTATATTCCGCTTACTCCGCTCGATATCTCTATCTCCCTTCCGCGTTATTTACGGTACCGATCTTATAAGCCTAACCTTCTTATTCTTACCTTAGCCCTCTATAGCTATCTTAATAATCTCGTACGTCTACTAATCTACTACTATCTACTCCTATTTACCTTAGATATAGCCGTTAACGAGGCTCTACGACTACTATATTAATTAGCTATCTAGAGAGCCTAACTTAGCTATTAGCTTATTCTCTATCTTCGCCTACGTACCGTACCCCTTTAGAAAGGTAGCTACCTTTAATACTAGCTCTTCTAGTACTATCTTAGTCTTACTAGGTACTACTATATCCCCGTCCTCGCTAGCGCGAGAGCTAACTATAACGTTAATATTACTATTAGGCGTTAAGATTAGTAGTACTATCTCTTATAGAGCCGGGTCTAATATCGGTAAAGATAGAGCCTACGCGCCGCTAGAGGTACTATATCTAAAGTCTACTTAACTAGACGGCGGCGGCTTATCTAGTCCGGTATACGTAAAGTATAGAGCCTTAGAGCTATACGTAGGTAGTACTAAATAATTTAGGATACCTACGTATTACGATCCTACAAGTAGTATTACGTAAGTACTTCTTTAAAGAGTAGGTAGTAGTAGGTGTTTAAGTAAGATAACTCGAATATACTATGAATAGTTATAGACCTTTTAGTAAGATTATAATATAAGTTGAATACAAGTATATTAAAGACATCCTTAGTTCCTATATACCTAAGTAAGTATCGTGTTATACGATATAGGCGATATAGCCGCTATAGGCGCTAGTCGTCTATATTGTATAATACGCCTAAGGCGTATATAGTAGATGTACGATAGTATCGTAGGGTCTACGATGCTAAGCCGTCGTACTTCTACTCTAGTATTACGTGTTCGTAACACTATCCCCCTTCTAGACTAGTACCGCCCTTAGTACTCGTATATATAAGCTTCTATATACCCTACTAACCTTATTATAGCTTACGATGCCTCCTCGTCCTCCGTCTACTTCCTCTCGTAGAGTAGAAATAACCTCTACCGTTCTTAAGTTCCGAAATACTATACCTACTCCCTACGATTATTATCGACGTCAAAACGTCCTATATCTAGTAGACGTACGGTCTAGGCGCTACAAATCCTATAATAATTCGAAGAAGAAATGTAATCTTCGAGTAACGTTTTAAGAATTTAAGAAGCTAGCTAAGGCTCGAAAATCGCTCTCGGAGTAGGTCGAATCCGCTAAGGACGAGTTAGAAGCTACCGAGGTAGCTATAGTTACGGCGTATAATAAGGTGTTGTAAGCCCGCGTAAAGGCCTAGCGGCTAAGGAAACAACTACGATTTCGGGAGAATAAGGAGGATAGCGTATACTCGCGCGAGTTAGCTAGAATCGAGGAAGTAGAGAAGATAGAGGCCGAGGCGTCTAGTACTTCTATTCCCTTAATTCCGGAAACTCCTCCTAAGGGTCCTTCGCTTAACGAGCTCCTTACTTCGGGTAAGCTATTAGATTTCCCTATCGATAAGGGTCTTAACATAAATACGCTACTAGCCTCTCCTATATTGTAGGGAAACACTACTAGCTTTATACCTTCCTCCTAGGTTAGCCTCGAGGTTTTAGTAGATAGTTAAGTATCTTTATACGTAATTAACAAACTAGTATATACTATCCTATCCCCTAGTATATTCCTTGAGTACTTACTAATAGTTCGTTAGGTTCCTCTTAGGTTCCTAAGTGTTGTCGGAGTCTAGATACCCCTTCTACTTAACGAGGTATTTACTATTAAGCTTATCGAGAATCCTCTCGACCTTAAAGGTATCGTCCTCCTATAGCTTAAAGTAGAACGTTATCTATAGCGGAATCCCTAGGTCTACTAGTTCTAATATAGATACGTAGAATACTAGATATACTCTTATATCCCTAGGTAAATCGAGTTAGTAGTTGTTTAGTCCTTTAATACCGCTAATTAAAAATAGTCTAACCTTTATATAATCTAATTTCTTCGCTTTTCTTCTAGTCTTTAAATTTTTTATAAGGAGGAAGACCTTATCCCCCTCCTTAAGCTAAGGTACCGTTTTTGAATCCTTATACCTCGTCTTAGTAAGGCTTTCTTACTAGTAAAGTATTCCCGTCCTCGCTTCTTCGTAGATTTTCTTAAATTACGCTACGTCTATTATAGCGCGGTCTATATCTAGCCCTAGTTATAGCGTTATAAATAGGTTTAGGTCCTTCCTAAAGTTCCTAAAGAATAGAGATATCTTAGTCGTTTCTAATACATTGTTGTTAAGTATAATCTAGGCTAATAGTAGGAGAGCTACCTAGTTGTTTTATACGTAGTTAACGTAGTATTATAGATATCCTTCTAGTGTTTAGTTCGATTATTCGGTTTGTCTATCCGTTTATAGGTAGAAAGCTATTAATAGCTTGTATTTTATACCTATAGCTAATACTAGGGTCTTCTAGTATTTTAACGTAAAGAGCTTATCTCTATCCGTAATAAATGTCGTAGGGACGCCGTAGTACCGAACGAGCCTATTAAGTACTAGGCAACCTAATTGCTTAGCGTTAATAGTTTCGTTATATAGTACGAAGTGTAAGTACTTCGTTAGTTAGTCGACTATTATAAGTATAGAATCGTACTTGTTTCCTATTACCGGATCCTCTAACTTTAGGAGCTTAACGATAAAGTCTATCG
>JAABUL010000620.1_pt1 | contig 75210 bp, 73 predicted proteins | sample 5559151 | NCBI WGS metagenome assembly JAABUL01 (sample SAMN10711876, study PRJNA513368) | rock metagenome | isolation source: Antarctica rocks | place: Antarctica: Victoria Land, Pudding Butte sud | reverse complement strand
GCGTACAATACTCAGAACGATTTGAACGCTCTAAACGTCTCTTCAATCAATGAAACGACTCAGAATTTGAAAGATATTAAAGCAAAGCTGTCATCAAAATATCATGAGTTTCTAGATGTTTTTGATCAAGCTCAATTGAATAAACTACTTTCTCATCGCTTTTACAATCATAAAATCGAGCTCATCAGTGATTCAATGCTTTCTTGCTGTCGAGTCTATCAAATGTTCTCTGTCAAACTTCTGAAAGTAAAGAAGTACTTAAACGAGAATCTGTCAAAGAGATTCATCACTTCTAGTCAGACTTTCTATTTCTTTCTCGTTCTATTCGCTCTCAAAGCAAATGAAGATCTTCAATTCTGCGTGAACTATCGAAAGCTAAATGTCATTTTCAAAAGAAATAGATATTCTCTATCGCTGATAGACGAGATCATTGGTAAAATAGTGAGTTGCAAGCATCTGACTAGATTGAACATTATATCAGCGTTCAACAAACTTCGAATGCATCTTGATAGCGAGAATTACATCACTTTTATCACTGCTTTAGAAGTATATAAATACAAGATGCTATCATTCAAACTGACTAATGAATCGACCTTCTTTCAGCAATATATGAATGATGTTCTATGAAACTTTCTGAACGACTTTTGTCAAGTCTATCTAGATGACATTCTCATCTATAGCAAAATGAGAAAGAAACATAGAGATCACGTCAAACTAGTATTGAGTTGACTACGCGAAGCTGAACTGCAAATGAATATTCGAAAGTGCGAATTCAATGTAGAAGAGACTGTCTTTCTAGAAGTCATTGTATCAGAACTAGATCTTCGTATGAATCTCAGCAAAGTGACAGTCATAGTCAGCTGAATCACTTCGACCAATCTAAAAGAAATTCAGAGCTTCGTGAGATTTGTTAACTTCTACCGTCGTTTCATTAAGAACTTCTCGAAGCTAGTCAAATCGTTCACTCAGCTGACAAGAAAGAACACGTCTTTTGTTTGAAATGAGATCTGTGTTCAAGTCTTTGACAATCTAAAGAAACAAGTCAGCTCGACCTCAGTACTTCGTCACTTCAATCTCAAACGACAAGCTATTCTGAAGATTGATGCTTCGAACTATGTAAAAGGTGAAATACTATCTCAGTACGATGACGAGAAAGTTCTTCATTCGATGATCTTCTACAGTAAAAGCATGATTCTCGCTGAAATCAATTACCACATCTATGACAAGAAATTGCTAGTCATTATTCAATGCTTCGAACATTGACGACTTGAGCTGAAGTGCATTGAACTACTCATTTAAATATTCATCGATCATCAAGCTTTGAAGATCTTCATGAAAAATAAACAGTTGAGTCGATGACAAGTCAACTATCTGAACATTCTGTCGAAGTTCAACTTTCAAATCATCTTTAGATCAGGCAAAATGAATACTAAAGTTGATGCTCTAACTTAAATGTTTCTAGCGAACGTCTCTGAATCAGCTCAACGACTTGAAGATCATTTTCAGACTATTCTGACTCTCGATAGAGTCAATGTTCTACTCATTGAATCGAAAGCAAATCTCTATCAGCAAGTGCATATGATCAATCAAATGAATGAGCTCTGCGACGAATATAAACAAGCTATGAACAAGAACAAGCTCAAATTTCATATCACTAAATTGAAGAACTGCGAAATCATTGACGGCGTTCTCTTTAGAAAAGACTTACTGTGAGTTCTTGAGAATATGCATACGAAACTGCTACAAGAAGTGCATGATCAATCTTCAATCTCTCATCTTGACAATAAATGAATCATTGATCTAGTTCAGCGTTTCTACTATTGATCAGATCATCGAGCTACTATTCGATGATACATTCAAAACTGTCATGCTTATCAGTAAAGCAAAGTCTCTAGAAATAGCATCAATGAACTTCATCATTCTCTCTCAATTTCACAGAAACGCTGAAAAGATATAGCTATGAACTTCATCACTGAACTACTTCTGTCAGAAGACTATAACGTCATTTGCACAATCATATGTCATCTCATCAAAGAACGTCACTATGTTTTCTGTCATTGAGAAGACAATGACATCTCAGTCGAAGAAACGGTTTGAATCATGCTATGAAACGTCTATCGACTGCATGATTTACTCAGTTCTATTGTTTCAAACAGAGACTCTCAATTCATATCGACTATGTGAAAGAGTCTTTGCAAGCGACTGAGAATCACAGCTAGTTTATTCACAGTCTATCATTCAAAGATCAACGATCAGACGAAACGAGTCAATCAAGACGTCGAACGTGAACTTAGAATCTACTGCAATTACATGCAGAACGACTGAGTCAAATGAATATCTATGATGAAATTCAGCGACAATTTCAATATCTTCTCGATCATCTCAATGACTTCTTTCTACTTCAATAAAGAATTTCACTTTCGAATGAGTTTCGATTCAGATACAACTGACTACGAAACAATTTATGAACGACTTGAAGCTAGAAAAGCAGATGATATTGTCATTTAAATGAAAGAGCTACTGAGCTTTGATTGTCAACAATTGAAAAAAACGAAGCTGATCATCAAAGTTCAGATCAATAAACATAGACGAAACGTCATCTATGAAGTAGATGACTGAGTTTGACTATCTTTCAGAAACGTCAAGACAACGAGACTCTGCAAAGATTTGAAAGACAAACAACTAGAATCATATCAGATCACTGTCAAAGTGAAAGTCTTCTATCATCTTTGTTTATCAGTCAGCATGAGACATCTGCATTCGATGTTCAGCTCGAAGCTACTGCGATCGTATTCAGAAAACTCTCTATCGAGACAGCATGCAGAACTCTTCAGACTCATCATTATTGATGACAACAATGATGAACATTGAGAGATAAATGACATTCTGAACTTCAGATGCTATCGAGGTTGAATACAGTACAAGATCAAATGAAAAGATCTAGATAGAGACAATGAATGATACTATGTTGATAAAGATGAATTCAATGACTTCAAGAAAGTTTTGAACGAATTTCATGTGCTATACTCAAGAAAGTCACGCTAGTATTGAAATAACTCAATAAGAAAGCAAGCAAATGAGTGACATTCATGCAAACATGAATTTTCGAAGAAGAGAGTAATGTTACGAGCGTATCAAGGCTGAATAAAGCTAGTCAGTGTCTCTAGCTCAAATCTGACTCAGTCTTTATTTTCTTTCATCAACATCATCTTTCTTTCTACATCACATTCTACTCGTATCACAAACACATTTTCTTCAAGCTTAGCGCAGTCTCTGAATATTACTTAAATAGAAGCTTTTGTACTCATCTTCTTCTGTATTCTTAATATTCAGTTATAGCTATCTTTAAAAATCAAGCACTATTCAATTCTGACTTTCACTGATTGACTCATTTAGACATGATTCTGACAAATAATGCTATTCTTGAATAGTTCTTTATGAATCAATGATAAAAGTTGACAAAATTGAGAAACGTTTGAATTTCTTTTATCATTCTCGATTGTGATCAATCTTGAATGATTTGCACTTGATTCTTCTTCATTGAAATTTCTCTTTTTTCTACTTTATATTTTAGAAAGAATAATTCTTTCTTGAAGACTTTGCATTTTGAAAGCTTAATGTAGAGCTTTAAAATCTGCAGTTTGTCAAGAATTTATCGTACGTGATGAACATGTTTCTTGCGAGTTTCGCTGAATATCAGAATGTCATTCAGATAAACGAGATAAATGATGTTGAGAAATTCAAACAAAGTCTGATTCATATAGATCTGAAAGAAAGTTGATGCATTGATGAAATCAAAGAACATCATGAGATACTTGTATAAATCAAATCTCGTACGAAATGTCATCTTTCATTCATCTTCTTTTCATATGCAAAGTTTGTTGAACGCGTTCTTGATGTCAAGCTTGATAAATCACTTGACGTCTGCAAGATAATCAAGAGCTTCATTGATCAACAAAAGAAAACATCTATTCTTGAGAATGATTGCGTTGAGCTCTTGATAATCAATGCACAATCGCAGCGTTTCATCTTTTTTAGATGTAAAGAGCATGAGCATCTCAGCTGAAGAGATGAAATATCATATTATGTCTGCTTGAAGCTGTTTCTCAATATACATCTTTTGTGCAATGAGTTCAACTGCAAAAAAATTGTACAAAGAGTTTCAGAAAATGATACAACTTTTTTCAATGTAAATAGCGTGATCATGAAGCTTGTGAGTTGAAAGAACTTTGACTTTTTGAGTGAAGAGATTCGCGAAATTCGCAAATTTTTTTGAAACATTTAAGAATTAATCGACTATCATATTCTCAATTTATATGAGTTGAAAGTTTTCTTCTGTCACTGAGAAACTCAAAGAATCGTACAGAGCATTTAGAAGCAATCAAATGTGTATTATGATGCTCTGTTGCTTAAGATTCTGAGTCGATTGAGCGCTTGAGACTTCTCATTTCTTCTGATGATTACGTCAATAAAAGAACTTGAGAATGACTTTTCTTGCAAAATTAGATTGACGAATATTGCATGCAAAAAAACTTGATGTGAGTCTTGCTTCATTGAACATCACATAAGACAATTCTGAAACTGTTTTTTAATGAAATAATCTCTTTCTTTCATTCTGAGCACACAATATTCTTTAGCATAAGTGTCAATGAACAAACTTGTGAATGAAATTGTGCTTCTCAAAAAATGAAAGATTTAACATGAGATTTTCTGAAACATATTTGATAATGATAAAGATCTTCAAGATGCATAGATTGCTCTCATCAAAGTTCTGAATGTTCAGATCAAGCAGTATTGTTTCATGTAGTTTCATTGATTTATCGTCGAAGAAAATTTTTGTGAACTTTCAAGAATAAATATTCTTGATCTTATTTAAACATTTCACAAGACTGTGATGAATCACATTTAATATACACTCAATGTTCATCATGACTTAAGTTTCAAGAAGATCAAGACATTCTGACTTAATCTTGACTACAAGAATGAATGATGTTGTGACTGAGTTTAAGTTCTTCAACATTGTTAACGCGTTCAGTTCAACAGACAGTTAACTGATTAAGTTGATTCACTGAGTTTTGTACTCTTCAATTGCTCTCTTCTCTTGAGCGATCGATAAATGAAAGAAATTTATCGAGTTAAGTCTTTTTTCAAAATATCAACAATGAAAATGTTGTTAGAAGCAAAAGAAGCTTCTGAGAAGAAAGTTTCTGAAAAGATGAATCATGAGTTTAAACAATTCAATTCTGTGTGATCTTTAGATTTGCATCTGATGCACACTTTCTTGCTGACTCTGTGATATTTTTTCTTTCAAAAGACTGTTTTTCTCAGTTCTGATTCTTGTTGCTCTTGTTGATCATTAAAGTATTCTTCTTTTTCTCAACTATTAATTCTCTGCAAGAAACTCTGCAAACTCTTCTTGTGTAATCAATTTTTAAGAAACAAATTCATTTTTAACTGTTGACTCTGCTGAGCATATTTCAAAACATGTTGCATGTTGATGTACTTCATCAATTCTCAACAAAACATCTTACTTCGTTGAGCGAAAGTTAATACAATTAGCTTGATCTTGTTCAAAAGAAGTAGCTCACTCAGAAATCTGAACAATAGCACTTTCTCAAACTTCATGATCTCAACACAATTTTAAAAATGTGTCTTGTTGAGTTTTAGAAAGAACAACATGCATATTTGATCGCTTCTTTTTATAATAACATTTCATAAATTGTTCGCTTGATTCTGAAGTGACTTCACGTCAAGCAAACACTGCTGAAGAGTCTCAAGAAACTTTGTTCATGTGATTCTACAATCTTTCTTCTTGACAGTTTTCTCAATCTGTTGAAGATAGTGCATTGCTGTGATCTTTACATATTTCGTGACATAATCAAGCTTGTCATCGTCTTTGATGTAGTTCATCTTGATGAAGTTCAACTTTAGTTTTCTGAGAAACAACTTCAAATTCTTGTTGATAATGAATTTGAACTTCTTCTCTTTTGAGAACTTATTTGAAGAGATGATCTTAAAAGTGATCGCTCTCTTCTTAAAAGAGTTGTTGTCAACGAAAGAACTTTCTATGACTTTAGCGATGATTCTTTTGTGAAACTTCAATTCAAGACAATCAGATGCATGACTTCGTCATGTTAAAAAGTAATCAGAGTTCAACATGCAAAATGCTTGATTCAAATCTTTTAATAAAATGACATTTTCAATGAACAACATTTTGCATCAAGCACACATTTTCAAATAATTTTGCTGTCTCTGCAAAATCTTTACATCATCGATAATGTCACGATTCTAGCCTTGTCAGACTCAGTCTTCTAGCCTTGCCAGACCTATTCTCGCTTCATCACCTTGACTAGTTTCTATTGAGTCTAGCGTCGACTGAGAAACACACATATGTAGTCAGCTTCTTTTCTGTAGCTATCTTTCTTTCTTAGCATTTATCTTCTAGTTAAATGACACTTCTATCTGACTCGCTCTAGGCAGGTTTCTAACATTAGATAAATGCTCATCATCTACTCTGCTATCGATGAATAGACGATACGAAACAATCTATTCAGTAAGGAAAATTTGCAAGAAATTCTTCAAATTTGCACCATCATTTTAGGCCGCAAGAAATTCTTCGATTCTACACTCATTTTCACCATTCTATTCGCAAGAAATTCTTCGAATAAAGCACTCAATTATTACCTGAAATTCACAAGAAATTCTTTGAATTTTCACTCATCAAAAAACATCAATTCAAAACATCAACCTCTCATCTACTTTTATCTCAACAACTTCTACCTTCTCTCATCATGACACGCGACGTCAAGTCAGTTGAGTCTCGAACAACTCGTCTACTTAGAAGCACTGTCAGTAGAAGAGTTTCACTTCTACTCATCGATGCTTCAGTCGAAGCTGAGAAAGCTGTCATCTCATGAAACATAAACATCAAAGAACAACTGTTTCATTGAGTCAGCAATCAACTCAACAAAGTCATCAATATGCTGAACGAGCTTTGAAGTCAGCGAGACTTAACTCTACAACTCAATGAACACTGACTTCTCATACAAGACGATCACAAAAAAAGAGCGAAACAACTAGAAGTCGCTTTTGATAAAAATGATGAGCTAGAGAAAAAGATCAATCAGCTACAAGACGAGCGATTGAACTTCAGAGTGAAACAACGTCAAGCTGATCAATCTATGCCTCGTCAAGATACTCAGTCAGCTGAGCAACGAGTCAATCAGAAAGAAGCTCGCTCTCAACGAGTCAATCAGAAAGAAGCTCGCTTTCAACGAGAATCTTCTACTCTATCTGATAACGAGAACGATCATCACAAGTTCATCAAGCTTTCGAATTCACTCATCTTCATCGAAACAGATGACTTTATCTGAGAGACATGAAACATCAAAATAGCTGACAAGCTCGATGTCAACGCGAATCATTACTCTACTGAAAAGATTCGTATTGCCTATGTGATTTTCAGGCTAGAAGACGATGCTGATCAGCAAATCTATGCAAAGTGTCATGTTGATGCTTTCTCATTCTACCAGTCACTATCAGAGCTACTGAAACATCTGAAAGAAATTTACGAAGATCAGAACCTGATTCGAAAGTGTCGTTGCAAATACGTCGCTCTGAAGCAGCTCAACAAGTCTTTCAGCTCTTTCTATTCAGAATTCACTAGAATATTCAGCTTTCTGAACTACGACGATATCACTCTGATGAACGACATTCAGAATAAAATCAACAATCGTCTTCAGAACGCGTTGTCAGTTTGCCTCATAAAGTTTAGCTCACTTGATAAGCTCAAGATCTTTCTTCAAGATGTGAATAACAAACAACGAGTCAATTATCAGCTACGTGACGAGCAATGAACAGTCAAATCGATAGCAGCTTCGAAAAAACGTTTTGTTTCTTCGTCGACATCAGCTTCAGTCTCGACTACTAGCTATGTTCGACTCACTACTTTTTCCACCCTCGAACCTGAATGATCAAGAATGTCAATCATCTGCTTCAACTGCAAAGCATCAAGTCATCTTTCAAAGAACTGCTCTCAGCTGAAGACTAGTACTTTGACATCTCGTGCATTCACCCCTTGCCTCAATGAGATCATCATGTCGAAAGAAGAGAAGAAATTATTTACAGAGAAATCGAAGAATGAGGCAAAAAACTAGTGACTTTCATCAAAGACGCGATGAAAGATGTGTTAATTTCTTCAACAATGAGCAGCTCAAATGACTTCTTTGCTTCGAAATCTTTGACTATTGAATGTGTACTATCTAGCAATGAAATTAGTTACTCATTAAAGTCATTGATTGACACTGAAGCAGCTGACTATTCGTTCATTGATGAATTAATCGCGCAGAATGTTTGTGATCATTTGCAAATCGAATCTTTATCTTTAATCAAGCTCAAATCAATAAGAAGATTCAATGATCATTATGCAAAAAAGCTCATTACTCATACGATTTATTCGAATTTAACTGTTCAAGATCATATGAAACGTTTCATCTCTATGCTGATCACTTGATTAGATCAACATCAGATGATTCTTGAAAAAACATGAATGAACAAGATCGAGATGATTATTGATATGAAAGACGATCGTCTTCAATTTTCTAGTTTCGAAGCTCATATCAAAGCTTCTACCAAAGCTCATTCGACTGTTCTTTCGAGCAAGAAAATCGCGATAGAACAGAAGAGTTCAATTTCTACTCAAATACTAAAGAGATTTACCTCTTCTGTCATCACTCAACTCAGCGAGAAGTCATCTTCATTCAGTAAAACCATGAAATCATCTAGCTCAGTCAACTTCGCTTCGTCTTTTGATTCAATGAACATAGCAATGATAGAGACTGCAGCATATAGATCACTAGTCAAACGATCGAATGTGACTACTTTTGCGATCATCGTCACGAAAATCGATCGACTTCTAAAAACAGCTAGAAATAAACTCAAAGATGTAAATCTACAAGAGCTTTCACATGAAGAGATCTTGAAAGAAGTCAAAGCTAAGCTTTCTTCGAAATATCATGACTATCTAGACGTGTTTGATCGAGCGATGACTGATCAACTATTCTCTCACCGTCTCTACGATCATAAAATTGAGTTGATCGACGAGAAAACATCTTCTCGAAGTCGTCTCTACCATATGTCTGACTACAAGCTTCAAAAGATGAAGAATTACCTGATCAAGCATCTGAATAAAGACTTTATATCTTTTAGCTCAGCTTCATATGCTTCGCTCATACTATTCATCGAAAAGAAAGACGATAGCTTGCGTTTCTGCATTGATTACAGAAAGCTCAATGCTTTGACCAAACGAAATCGCTACTCTTTGCCATTAATAGACGAGACTCTCGCTCGTATACAAGAAAGTAAGTATCTGACTCGATTGAACATCATTGCTGCGTTCAACAAACTACGCATGCATTCAGATAGCGAAGATTTGACTATCTTTATCACCTCTTTTGATTTCTACAAATATCACGTGATGTCTTTCAAATTAATCAACGGTTCGACTTTCTATCAACATTATATGAACGACGTGCTATTTGACTATCTTCATCAGTTTTGCCAGATCTATCTAGATGACATTATCATCTACAGCAAAACACTGAAGAAACATAAGCGACACGTATGATTAGTTCTACATAGACTATGAGAGACTGACCTTCAGATGAATATAAACAAATGCAAGTTTCATGTTCAGAAGATCTTCTTTCTGAGACTATTGCTATTCATTGAAGAACTAAAGATGAATCTCAGAAAAGTACAAGCAGTAGTCGTGTTACGAGTGTGTCGAGATTGAATAGAGTTTTCTAGTCAACAAGCTCTAGAAGTTTTGACTCATGTTGAATCTCTAGCCTCAACACTCTATTCTAGCGCTTTTGATACTCGAGCAAACCTGCTTCGTTCTCTTTGTTTTGCTCTACTATAGATACAGCTCGAAACTCTCTTTGATTTCTTCTGTATTCTTAATATTCTAGTTATAGCTACCTCTATTGATCAAACATTCTATTCAGCTACGCACTATCTCGCTGCAGTGTGGTTAAATTCTAGGCACGATCTCAACATTATATTAAGAATTCGTTTACCACATGATATCGATTTCATTACTCATTCAAGCTACTCGACGAACAACGAAACAAGTATAAAGAAATTTGTTTTACCTGATGATCAACGCAATCGAAAGACAGAACAACATCAGAGAGTCAATAGAATCAACGACGAGACTGTTTGAATTGCTAGAGAACCTATCGCTCATTAAGTACGCACAGTTCACTCGATTAAGAGAATCACGATAAAGAATCTTCGTGAATTGCTCTAGAATCAACTTATTCTCATGAAGCAGACGAGTGAAAATAAGCTGTTCAACTCATTTCTTTTTCTCTTCGCCCCGAATCAAGCTCGTGAATCAGACGAGTCAAAACAATCTGTGTCGTCAGATCAAATTAGTGAGTCTGCTACTACAAATGACGTTCTCATAGTGAGTCTGCTACAATGACACTCTTCGTCAATGCAATGATCTATCTATCTTCATCGCTCTACCTATCAGTGAATCGATCTACCTCACGTTCACATGCAACTAGTGAGCCTGCTTCAATGACAAGTCGATAGTCGATCTCTTCGATGAGCAAGTCGACTAGTGAGTCTGCTTCAATGACACTCTTCGTCAATGCGATGACATACCTACTCTCATCGCTCTACCTATCAGTGAATCGATCTACCTCACGTTCACGTGCAATTAGTGAGTCTGCTTCAATGATCATTCTATTTCACATAGTGAGTCTGCTACAATAAACATTTGACGAGTTGGTTTGAATCAATAGAAAGATTGATAGAAAGACAGGCATCAAGACTCTACGTCAGTGCTATGAACTACACTACAAGTTATAGAAACATGACTTTTAAAGAGAAGAAGATAATGTTACGAGTGTGTCGAGATTGAATAGAGTTTTCTAGTCAACAAGCTCTAGAGATTTTGACCCATGTTGAATCTCTAGTCTCAACACTCTATTCTAGCGCTTTCGATACTTGAGCAAACCTGCTTCGCTCTCTTTGTTTTGCCCTACTATAGATACAGCTCGAAACTCTCTTTGATTTCTTCTGTATTCTTAATATTCTAGTTATAGCTATCTCTATTGATCAAACATTCTATTCAGCTACGCACTATCTCGCTGCAGTGTGATTAGATTCTAGGCATGATCTCAACAAGTCGAATGATCTACTTCTACAAACCTCACTCAGATGCAGTTCTTCGTTGACTTCTGCAATTTCTATCGACGTTTTATAAAGAACTTTTCGAAGATTGTTCATTCTCTGATTCAACTAACTCAAAAAGAGGTGATATTTGAATGAAATCAAGCTTGTCAAACGATCTTTGATCATATGAAGAAACGAATGATTGAAGTCTCTATTCTTCGTCATTTTGATCAGAATAGAAAGACTATTCTTGAAACAGACTCATTCAACTACGTCAACGATGACATACTTTCTCAGTATGACGACGAAGAAACATTGCATTCAATGATCTACTACAGCAAGAATCTGAGTCTCGCTGAGTGCAATTACGAAATCTATGACAAGAAACTACTAGCAATCATTCATGCCTTCAAGCATTGACGATCTGAGCTGAAATTGACTGAGCTACTCATCAAGATGTTCACTGATCATCAAGCTTTAACGTCATTAATGAAAGATAAAGAGCTAAGTAGACGTCAAATGCGCTGAGTACAAAAGCTCGTTGACTTCAACTTCAAAATCATGTATCGTTCAGACAAACAAAACATCAAAGTCGATGCATTGACTCGTCGAGTCAATTCAATTTCTAGAAGTCTCAAGAATGAATAATGTCGCTATCAGCGAACTACAATTCTCATGTCGAATCGAATGAAAATCGCTGATCTAAAAGAGAAAGAGAACGATGAACCAATTTATTGATTGATTCTAGAAGCTAACAGAATCAACGAGAATTGTATTCTACTTCGTGAAGTCGTATTAAAAGATGAAGCTCAATACGAAGATACTAAATTAAGAAATTGTCGAGTTCAAAACGAAATACTATATCGAGATGATCTTCTATGAGTTTTCTTCGATGAGCATCTTCAAATGATGCTAATTCAAGAAGTTCACGATCAATCTTCTATTGATCATTTCGAAATTCTCAGAACGATGAAGATCATAAGAAGATACTTGTTAGAGATCGATTTAGAGCGAGTCATAGAAATGTCATTTAACTAATAAATAAATGCTAAGAAAGAAAAGTATCTACAGAAAAGAACTCGATTCTTATATGTGTGTTTCTCAGCTCTGTGCTAGACTCGATTGAGTTGACGTCTTACACATATGATGCAGAGTCTCAATGATATCATCTCTAGATCAGATTCTCGCTAGGCTCGATTAGAATGAAACCAGGCGAAGACTAGACGAAGAATAGGCGAAGGCTAGAATCGTAACATTATTCTTCTTTCTTGACTATTCATGTTTGCATGAATGTTGTTTTCTAGTGCGCTTTTCTTGAATATCTGATATGAAATTCATCAACCATCTCTTGAGCGTTCATAAACTCGTCATCGTCAGCGTTATATCAGTTGAGATCGTTGTCATAGCTCTTTCATTTGACTCGATATTGAAGTCGTCTTCTATAGCGTCGAAAGTTCAGTATATCATCAATTTTTCATTCGTCTTCATCGTTTATCACTATTGATCTCGAAGGTTCATTCTTTTGACCAGGCAGAGAGTCATCGACGACAGAACAAAGAAGCTCTGAATGAAATACGTCATGTATACGCATAGTCTCTGATAGTTCCAACTTATAGAATGAGTCAACAGGCTCAATGATTTGAAATGAGTCGAGCATCTTGTCATTCAATTTTTTGAAAGATCTCGCTGTAATGATGTTTCGTTCGTTCAGAAACATCTTTGATTCGATCTTGTAATTGATCTTCTTTCTATGCTTATTAGCTTGATTTATCATTTGTTCTCGTGTTTTGACCAGAGCTTCACGAGCAAAGGTCAATGTCTTGTTCATTTGTTCAGATATATTCTTGGCTTGATCGATCTGCAAGCGTTCGCGAGTGCTTTCATACTCGATGATGTCAGGGTCGAAGCTCATACGAGGGTGAAAGCTCTTGTTCATGAAGAAGAGAATCAAGAAGATGGCTGAAAACAAGGCGTTATTGTCGGCAAACTTGATCATGAGTAGTCACTTGAACCAGTCATTCTGCATGTATGAACAGAAGAAACGAAGATATCGCTCAACATTCTGATTGACTCGTTCGCTTTGACCGTCGGTTCGAAGATGATAGGCGATAAACAATCGAAAAGAAATGCTCAGTCGTTTGCAAAGAAACTTTCAAAGAATGAAGGTGAACTGAGAATCTCGATCGAATACAATGAAGCTGAGTAGATCGTGAGTTCAATATACTCATTGAAGCAACATTTCAGCTGTCTTTTCGACTGTGATACCTTCATCATCAGTGATGCAAGAGATATAATGCCTTTCTTTCAACAATCTGCAGATGACAGTCAGAATAGCGTTATAGTCGTACGAATCAGATAGATCGATAATGAAGTTCATGACTATGTTCTGCCATCGCTGTTCAGATATAAATAGAGGTTGAAGCAAGTCGTTTGATTTATTTCTTGATGTCTTTGAACGTTGACATATGTAGCAGTTTTGAATATATCGATCTACCGTTTTCCGCATAGAAGATCAATAGTAATTTCGCTTTATGACCTTCACTGTTCTAAGAATTTCAGAATGATCAACCGACGGTTGATCGTGTATCTCACGAATCAGGTTCATTTGTAGAAGCTCGTTGAACGAAACTCATAGCTGACTATCATGATACAATATTTCATTCTGAGTTCGACAATTCTTCAATTTGATACCTTCATATTGTGCTTCGTCTCTTGCTATTGCTTCGCGAAGTAGCGTACAATTCTCGTCGATCTCATTAGTCTCAAGAACCTGTTTATAGATTGATTGATCATTATTCTTCTCTAGATCAGCGATCTTCATTCGATTCAATGTCAGAATAGTAGTTCTTTGATATCGAATGCGTTCATCGTCGAAACCTCTAGGCACGAAGTCAGCTCAACGAGTTAATGCATCGACCTTAATGTTCTGTTTGTCAGATCGATACATTATCTTGAAGTTGAAGTCAGCTAGCTTCTGAACTCAACGCATCTGTCGTCGACTCAGCTTCTTGTCTTTCATCAATGAGGTGAGCGCTTGATGATCAATGAACATCTTGATAGAAATGTCGATCAGCTTCAGTTCAAGTCGTCAGTGTTCAAAAGCTCAAATTATGATCAGCAGTTCTTTATTGTATATCTCGTAGTTGCATTCAGCAGAAGACATGTTCTTGCTATAGAAGACAATCGAATGTAGAACATCTTCGTCATCATATTGAGACAGAACTTCATCGTTGACGTAGTCGAATGAGTCAATTTCAAGAATGAAATCGCGAGTCTGATCAAAGTGACGAAGTATAGAAGTCTCAGTCATACGTCTCTTCATGTGATCGAATGCAGTTTGACAGGCTTCGTTTCATTCAAATATGATCTTCTTTTGAGTGAGTTGAATCATTGAACGAACAATCTTCGAAAAGTTCTTGATGAAGCGTCGATAGAAATTGCAGAAGTTAATGAAGAACTGTACCTGAGTGAGATTATTGAGTGTAGGTCAATCAACAACTGCTTGCACCTTTCGTGAATTCATCTTAAGTCTCTCGATTGACATCAAAAGTTCTAAAAAGATGGTTTTCTGAACATGAAACTTGCATTTATCGATGTCTATTTGTAGATCAGCTTCTCGTAGTCTATTCAAGATCAATTGTACATGTCGCTTGTGTTTCTTCAAGATCTTGCTGTAAATGATAATGTCATTTAGATAGATCTGACAAAACTGATGTAAATATTTGAACAATACGTCGTTCATATAATGTTGATAGAACGTCGATTCGTTGATTAATTCGAAGAGCATTACATGATATTTGTATGAGTCGAAGAAGGTAATAAAGATAGTCAAATCTTCGCTACCTGAATGCATGCGTAGCTTGTTGAACGCGACAATGATGTTCAATCGAGTCAGGTACTTGCTTTCTTGTATACGAGCGAGAGTCTCATCTATCAATGACAAAGAGTAGTGATTTCGTTTGATCAAAGCATTGAGCTTTCTGTAATTGACGCAGAAACGCAGACTTTCGTCTTTCTTTTCAGCGAACAAGATGAGCGAGACGTATGGTGCGAAGCTGAAGAAAATGAACTCTTTGTTCAGATGTTCAATCAGGTATTTCTTTACCTTCTGAAGCTTGTGATCAAACATCTGATATAGTCTGCTTCGCGAGAGCATTTCTTCATCGATCAACTCAATTTTGTGATCGTAGAAACGATGCAATGATAGCTGATCGATCATTGCTCGATCGAAGACATCTAGATAGTCGTGATATTCAGAGAGAAGCTTGATCTTAACTTGCTCGATGACTTCAGCGTGAAAAAGCTCATGCAGATTCACTTCTTCAGACTTGTTTTCAACTGTAGTTATGAGTCAATCGATTTTCAAGACGATAACAGCAAAGATCTTGACGTCTGATCGTTTGACTAACATTCTATATGTCGCTGTTTCTATCATTGCTATGTTCGTTGAACTGAAAGAGAATGAATTCAGACTGAACGTTGATTTAGAATTTTTGACGTTAGTTAAAGTCGCGTCGCGCGATTTTAACTGTTCAATTAGTTTAACTGACTTCTCATTGAACTGACTGAAAGAGGGTGATTTCAGACTGAATTGAGATGTAGTGAAAGATCTCTTCAGTATATGAGTAGAAGTCAAACTCTTCTGCTTCGTGATTATCTTGTTGCTTGTGAGTAGAACAATCGATTTATGATTAGAAATGAAATTCGAAAATCGAAGAAAATCGATTCGCATATCAATTACTAGGTTGATTTTGTTCATTCATGTTTTTTCAAGAATCATTTGATGTTGATCTAATCGAATGATCAACATAGAAGCTGTGTCAATCATATGATCTTGAACAGTCAGATTCAAATAGATGGCATGAGTAATGAGTCTCTTAGCATAATGATCGTCAAATTCTTGAATTGACTTCGCTTTGATCAAAGTCAGAAGTTCAATTTGCAACTGATCACAAACAATCTGCGCGATCACTTCATCAATGAACGAATAGTCAGCAGCTTCGATGTCTATCAATGACTTCAATGAGTAACTAATTTCATTGCTAGAAAGTACACATTCAGTAATCAAAGATTCAGAAGCAAAAGAGTCATCTGACATGCTCATCGTTGAAGAAATTAACACATCTTTCATCGCGTCTTTGATGAAAGTCTCTAGTTTTTTGCCTCGCTATCTTCGAAAGAAGACATTTTCTCATTCTCTTTATTCTTCAAAATGACGATTTCATGTAGGCGAGAGGTGAAAGCTCAAGAAGCAGAAGTGTCGATCTTGTTCTGAGAGCAATTCTTTGACAAGTGACTCGAAATCTTGCAGATATAGCAAACGATAGACGATCTGACTGACTCAGATGTAGAAAAGATAGTCAACTTGACATATTCAATTATCGAAGTCGTCACTGCTGACAGAAAAGTAGCGCGCTTTTCAGGTGTGACAATGACTTTGGCGATGATCGTGCAACGTTCGCTTCGAAGCTGATAATTGACTCGCTGTCTATTATTCACACTCTGAAGAAAGCTCTTGAGACGATGTAGAGTGGTAAAATCTTTCGAGCAAATTGATAGAGCATTCTGCAAGCGATTGTTGATCTTATTCTGAAGATCGTTCATCAGAGTGCAATCGTTGTATTCTAGGTAGCTGAATAGCTTCATAAAGTCGAAATAAAAGACATTGAAAGACTTTTCTGCTTGTCTCAGAGCGTTGTACTCACGATGACACTTTCGATTCTTATTCTGATCATCGTATATTTCTTTCAGATGCTCAAATAGCTCGTAGGTCGAGATGTAAGAATGCGAAGCATCATGACGATGTCAAGCGAAGGTATGCTCAGCAGCATCACCTTCTAGTCTAGATATCACATAGACAATACAGGTATTCTCATTATCGAAGTGATCGACATTTGCCTGAAGCTTGTCGTTCATCTTGACTCTTCAGCTGTTTCATGTCGATTCATCTTCATCAGTGAATATAAATGAGTTCGAAAACTTGAAGAACTTGTGATGATCGTTATCGAATAGAGTGAATGACTCACGTCGAGTATGATTCTCGATAGATTGACGAGGTAGAGGTTTCGTAGACTGACGAGGTCGAAGCTGATTCGCTGAACGCTGTTCCTTTTTTAGACTCAAGACTTTCTCTCGTAGATCGACGATAGTCTCTTCTTGAGTGTCTATTGTCATTTGATTGACCTCTAGCTCATCAAGTCTCTTGATGTGATCGACTTGAACATCGATTCATTGCTCGTTGAGTTTCAAAGTCATGTCTCGTTGATCTCTTAGCTCGATCAGCATCTTGATGATCTCGTCTGACTGATCGATAGTTCATTGACGAAGTTGTTGACTTGTGTTGATGTTTCATGAGATAGCGACATTCTGAGATCTCGCTGAAGCATCGACAGAAATAAGAAAAACTTGTCTATTAGCAATGCTTTTAAGCAGACGAGCTGTTCATGACTCAACTGGTTCAGAGTCGTGTGTCATTGTGAGAAAGGTAAGAGTAGGTTTGATTGTAGTTGATTTGGTAAATTTGAGTAAATTTGAATAAATTTGAAGATGTGTTTTGATAAAAGTAATTCAAAGAATTTCTTGCGAATTTTCTGAATAGAAGTAGGTTATTTCGTATCGTCTACACGTCGATAGCAGAGTAGTTGGTTAGCATTTATCTACTGTTAGGAATCGGTCTAAAGCGAGTCATAGAGATGTCATTTAACTAATAGATAAATGCTAAGAAAGAAAAGTATCTACAGAAAAGAACTCGATTCTTATATGTGTGTTTCTCAGCTCTGTGCTAGGCTCGATTGGGTTGACGCCTTACACATATGATGCAGAGTTTCAATGATATCACTTCTAGATCAGGTTTTCGCTAGACTCGATTAGAATGAAATCAGGCGAAGACTAGGCGAAGAATAGACGAAGACTAGAATCGTAACAATACTACTATTGATCTTCAATGTGAAAGACAATAGATCAATATATTTGAAACTGCTACATTTTTCAGCGATCAAAGACTTCTCGAAATAAATTCAATGAACTACTACATTCTCTATTCATACTTGAACAGCAATGAAAGAACATAGTCATGAATTTCATCATCAACTTATCTCTTTCGAAAGGCAAAAACATCATACTAACAGTGATATGTAGATTGACAAAGAAACGACATTATATTTCTTGCTTCACTGATGACGAGAAGATCACAGCAGAAAAAACAGCTGAGCTAATGCTTCAATGAATATATCGAATACACGATTTACTCGATTTCATTGTTTCGAATCGAGACTCTCAATTTACCTTCATTCTATGAAAGTCGCTTTGCAAAAGACTAGACATTAATCTTCGACTCTTTACAGCCTATCATCTTCAGATCGATGATCAAAGTGAACGAGTCAATCAGAACGTTGAAAGATACCTTCGATTCTTCTGTTTGTACATGCAGAATGACTGAGCTAAGCTACTACTCATGATCGAGTTCGTCGACAATAATGCTCTGTTCTCAGCCATCTTCTCGATCTCTTTCTTTCTAAACAAAGACTTTCATTCTCGTATGAGCTTTGAACTCGATGTCATCAAATATGAAAGTTCTTGTGAACGCTTGCAGACGGCTAAAGTCGAGAATATATCTGAACATATGAACAAAACACTGAAGTTTGCTCGCGAGTCGCTAGTCAAAACACGGAAACAAATGATGAAACAAGTCAATAAGCATAGAAAAGAAGTTGATTATGAGATTGAATCAAAAGTGTTTCTGAATGAAAGAAACATCGTTACAGCGAGATCTTTCAAGAAGCTAGATGACAAAATGCTCGATTCTTTCACCAATCTAGATTTCATCGACTCTTCATATAAACTGAAATTATCAGAGTCTATGCATGTTCATGATGTATTTCATCCTGACCTGCTTCGCCCTGCCGTCGACGACCTCTTGCCTGGTCAAAAGAACGAACCCTCAGATTCAATAGTGGTAAACGACAAAGACGAGTGAAAAATAGATGATATATTGAATTCTCGTTGATATCAAAGACGACTTCAGTATAGAGTCAAATGAAATGACTATGACAATGATCTCAATTGATACAACGCTGATGACGACGAATTTATGAACGCTCAGAAGGTCGTTGACGATTTTCATATTCAATACTCGAACAAATCGCGCTAATTAACAATTCAATCAATCACGATTTAACAGATCTGAGCCTGTGAAATCATGATTGAGCAATCAATCGAGTCAAGCAGAAAATACATTCATGCGAACATGAATCGTCGAAGAGAGAGAGTAATGTCATGATTCTAGCCTTGCCAGACCTATTCTCGCTTCGTCACCTTGACTAGTCTCTATTGAGCCTAGCGTCGGCTGAGAAACACATATATGTAGCCAGCTTCTTTCCTGTAGCTACCTTTCTTTCTTAGCATTTATCTTCTAGTTAAATGACACCTCTATCTGACTCGCTCTAGACAGGCTTCTAACAGATAACATTTTGAATTTCATCAAAGATGATGAATGAAAGTTTATGCTCAACGACTTTCATTCTTGTCTGAAGCAACGTGTGCTATCTCTCTTTTCTTTCTACATTGACGCAAGCACTTCTGATGTTTTCATTCAATGCTGCATGATGATGAGTCTTTAATAAATTCTTCAAATTAACTCTTGCAAAATCAGAAAATGATTGAGTTAATGAAATCATGATATCAATGATAATTGCTTGACGCTGCACAAGACTCTTCATTGAGTTCAATTAAAACTTTTCTTTATTGTTGCAAGAAATTTGATCAAGCAGAGTGAGTGCAAACTCTGTAAAGATGACAAAAGTAGACGAGACAACACTTTTGAAAGACATGTGAATATTGCTTTCAAGAAATGAGATCACGACATCAAGAGAAGTTGTATCTTGATCATGATGCTTGAAGAGTACGTTTATGACATCAATGATGATGATCGCTTGAGTCAGAGATGCAGAAGCTTCAAGAATGAAAAGAAATTAAGATTTGTTACAATGAATTGAGTGTCATATTTAAAAGATTGCTGTTCAAGTCAATGATTTTTTTTTTGATCATATGAACTATCATCTTTGCAATAGAGTAAAGTGTTAAAATTGTGAGTAGCTCAAGAAATGTGCAGTCACACTAGAGAATATGCACATAGATAATACAATCAAATTTGATAGTAGCTTAGTAATATCTATTCATATAGAAAGTTAACACTAGACTACAAAATACAGAAGTGAACTCTTCTTTATATACTTAGAAGACTAAGCTTAAGCATCGTCAATGAGGTCAGCGAGATTACATGTGACTCATGTGAAGTTTCTCGAAGATTGTATGTGACTTGAATTCTTATCATCGATGAAACGTTGAAATTTGTATGTGACTTGAATTCTTGTGAGCTCAGAGTTTCTGAGAATCGACGATAGAGATTCTCGTAGATTCAGTGTCTCTGAGAATCGGCAGTAGAATTTCTCGTAGACTCAGTGTCTCAATTCTCATAGACTCAGATTCTCATCTGAGAGCTTGATGATAGCGTTGAAGAATAGTTCTTGTGTCTATTCTTTATTCTCTGAAAAACTCTGACTCTCATAGATCTGAGTTCTGACAATGAGCTTCTTCGTCAGATATACTAACAGTTTTCATGATGTTGAATCAACTATGAAGCAATGACTTGCATTTAAAAGTCAAATGAACGACTTTCAGTTTAATGCTGAATGCTGAAGATGAACTGAAGATTCAAAGCTATTTTGACTCTGCATTGAGTCATTTGCTCTTCAACTCTCGAAGCTCTCTCTACGAGTCAACAGAATATCTGATAACAGTGTTTTAGCGAAACGTGACTGATTTATCATGAATCTCATAAAGACGAAGACTAGAAATCAGCTGAGCAACATTAACGTCGATAAGTTAATGTATATCTATATAAACGAGCGCACGCTTAATCGATCACGAAACTTAAAAAAGAAGCTTCGCTATACACAGAGCATTGAAATCGATGAGAAGAAGCTTTTGAATATGAAAGATAGACTGCTGCAGAAGGAAATTGCTATGGCTAGGCTAAATTCTTCAAACAATGAGATGCTGAAGAAATTTCTGAATAGCATCATCGACGATCAGGTGGCTATGAAGCATTCAAATAACTGATGCTATTTATATATATCTTTGTGTATAATATCTTCTTCAATAAACGTGTATAAAACATGCTTTTTGACTATTCTAATTCGGTTAGGCAATAAGCATGTTTAATACAATTCTGACCCTACCTCCCATGCCTTCGCCTCTGATTGGCTGCACTTTCCCTTTCCCTTTCCCGCTCCGCATGGCACAGTTCTGTCAGTGCCCATTGTGTACCTTACCTGTACCTGTACCTGAATATAGGGCTTGATCTAGAGTATCACTACATCGCAACCCATAACGAGGAGTCCAACGCCCCGCACACCCAGCATGAATACCACATGTATACGGAGTACCGGGTTCCAGAAGGATTCCCGGTGGAAACAGCGAGACTACTGTCCCTAAAGTAGACAGACATATGCACGTTCCTAAAGCTATGCCACAGGATCAGACAGCTACCTTATCGTGGTGGATCATTCGTGATGGCTGCACTGCCTGCGCTTCCGGAAGGAAGGAGGGAGAAGTCTGTGTCATTGGAACGGTTTTGGGCATTTCTCGAGAGATAGGATTCTACCGGGGAATCGTTCACCGGTGTGATATATAAATTGAACCCAAGCCTCGAATCGCGCTCGGGAGACGCAATGGCCTTACGGTCGGGCGATCGCTACCAGAGAGATATGCTCCATATTAAGATATTACAATATTGTGTAGGAGCCTTCATTTCCGCCTATTAACTATCTTGGTGATCGCATGCCTAATTGTAACCCCAGCCCTCTCCATCTCTTTTTTCGTCAGCCCGGTAGTAATACAAACTTTGAGTGCTGGTTGTAGTTCCCAACCAATTTCCTTCGTCGTTGCGTTGATGGCACGAGGCATACTCTTTAACCTTGTGATCAACACCCCGTTTACCAACGTCTAAAAGTCCGCGTCAGCTGACGGTCTTCGTGTTTGATATCGTGCCATGTCATCAACTCACCTCGTCAACGACATCCTGCAACAGCTGCTCTTGATCGCCTGTGCTTAACTTCTTGTTCGCAATCACATCCGGCTTCAGGGCAAGAAGCATGATGGGATTCTCAATGGCGCTGGTACAGTGCACCCAATCGCTCCTCGGATCCAGTTGCGCCCACATAGTCTTGATGTTTTCCCGTGCCTGGGACAGTATCTCGGGGTAATTCTGCAACATGAGCAGCGCCTCACTGGCTGTCGTGGCCAGCATTGCAGGTAGAGCGGCGGAGAAGGTATAAGACGCAGCCGATATGCGTTGGTGCTCACAGATCTCTTCGGAACCGGCGCAGAAACCACCGCCAGCACATAGAGGCCCCGCCAGTGAGCCAATGATCATGTCAACACCAGTAGCGTCCACGTTCTGGTGCTCGGTGATCCCCCTACCGGTTCGTCCCAGAACCCCATAGGACCAGGTCTCGTCGAGGATGAGTCGGAACTTGTAACGGAGCTTGAGTTCGATCTGTTCCTAGTCATGAGTTTCAGGAAAGCAGTAGTCAGATGAAACGTACGAGTTTCGGCAAATCCACCATGTCCCCCACGTTCTCGAACAACGCTTCGGTCACAATGAACCTTCTGGTCAACGGCTTCTTTGCCTGCTCTTTCGTCACCCTCTGCAGCACTCTCTGCATGTCCTCCATATCATTGTGTTTGTACCACCGGACAGTGCTCCGGGATATTTGAATGCCCTTCCGGATCGCATAATTGACCGCCTCATCAGCGACAATGATGTCCCCTCTCTTAGAGAATGCGGGTATGACACTCGGTATTGTAGAAAATGCTTGCGCGTATACGATGCAAGCAGGAGTCCCGAGGTGCGTAGCTATATCGGCCTCTGTCTTCATATGTACATCCTGCGTCCCATAGAAGCCTGGAGGACCACATGGGCCTACACCATATGTTCTTAGGGTCTGGATGGCTTTCTCTTTGAGGGCTTCGTTTGCGACAAGATTGTAGAAGTTATATGACGCAAGGTTTGTCACCGTTCGCCCGTTCGATAGCTTCGACTTGGGCCCGGTAGGCCTGGAGCGCGATCAGTATTCTAGTAGTCATATACCTCTGATGGAATAGCTAATACTTACCCAATGATGACTGGCCGTTTCTCATTCTCGGCTTCCTCGAACGTAGTTTGAGACGCAACTAGGGGATCAGGAGTCCAGTCTTCCACCAGCTCGTCGACCTCCTAGTTCAAAGTCAGAAGGTCGCAATAGCGACAGGAGTGGTTCACAAGCCTCTTCCGACAATGTTACGTAGCTCTTCTTCTGCGTCGAGTACTTGGGTGCAAGTAGGTACCTAACGGCGAAGAGGAAGAGAAAGAGCTCGACCGCAGAGCGCACCGGATCGTTCTGGTAGCTTGACTTGATATATCTTAGGAGAATTGCTGAACCAGGGACCTTTTGAAATTGGACGGATACCTCGTTCAAGACGTCTACGAGCCAGCTTTGAGCGTCTTGCAGATCCATTGCGCCATTGAAAGTCGGGACTTCGCGGAGCTCCAATTGCCTCATGTTCTCAGACGGGTCGCACTAATCCCGTTAAGGCAAAGCTCCAACTTCCAGCTGGATATCCTGACTAAGCAGCAATTTCTGCCACTTGTGTTTCTGATTGGTCCATATTGATAGCTTGCGCTTTATGACAGAACGCGGATGTAGAAAGTTCATCATATCAAGCATCGTACATCTTTTACGTTTACAAGTCGAAACACTCCATCATGAACACGTATGCATCAGTACGCTCAAGGTCTATCGCAGCACATCTGACCACTCAAAATCAGCATCAAATTCTTCTGGTTTCTTACAGCGTTTATACCTTAATCAAGGACGAGTTTGACTTTGCAAAACTACAAGGCTTGTCACCATCAGCCGTGTCGTCTGGGCGTGCGTTTCCGTTGAGAAATCGGATAGGGCGTACATGAAGAGCTCTGAAGGGGTCGTCAAAGTACGGTCCCTACAGGGCAGGATGCTTTCCTTGTGCCGTCAGGACCTGTTTAAAAAGATCGAGTTCTGTCTGAGAAAAGGCTCGGTACTGTTTTCCATATGATAGAAGCATGCGGCGCGCCCTCTTCAACTTTTCAACCTACTTCATTAGAACATGTCCTTGTAATGTGATATGGATGTCTTCTCAGCCGGACCTCCCTAATGCGAAGGGCAGCCAGCCCAAAATCTATGTATAAGCGACTTTCATTTTGAAAATCATCTTAACGAGCATGAAAGTCTTCAAGCAGTGGCCAAGGTTCGACATCTTGCCTTTTTTTCAGATAGTAGACCATCATGGTCTACCTCAGGGAGGCAAGACGTCAAGAGTGCAAAAGTCAATATTCTAGTACCTTTTTGGTAACATATGTAAGGTATCCTTAGGAAACCGTTTTGTCACCGTAGAGCGAGCAAGCCCTGCTCCCGAAAATAATATAGCCCCTCTCTCTATTTCGCAGATATACCGAGGGACGGGGTTTGGATGGCTTTCTTACAGCTTCCTTATCAAGGATGGCGACCTGGGCGTGGGGTCCACGGATGGACATGGCCCACTGCGATCAAGACGCGTGGTTTAGACTACGGGCTTTAAATAGTTCCTCATAAAGCCACTATCAGCTGCTGTTGCATCTGAAATTCCCTAAAAGTTACATGAGTCAATCAATCCCTCGCTGATTACCGTTACTGTTGTTCATGGACCACAAAAGTATCCTGCACCAGGGGACACCGGTTCCTGTAATCCCTGAATTGATGTCGGCAAAACTCAAAGATCAGTGGCAGAGCGTCGCGTTGTGGACCTCGAGATGGTCCCGACTGATTGAGGGCCCAAACGTACTATCAGCGATGGTTTCTTCTATGGAATCCGGTCTGATGATACCGTGAACTATCAGTGCGGCCCTAAGCTTGGGAGCCATTTAGCGATCAATTGTTCTTGACTTCTGCACAATCCTATACAATTTGTAATCTTCCACGGTTGATTGGGAAGGTCTGCAAGCAGATCAACTTGAGAAGGGCGTTTCCGTGGTACAGACTTTCTTTTCGAGCAGGTCGGAAGTGGTGAACTCGTCGCAGCAGAGGATCAAATTCGATTTCAGAAGAATCAGCGGCCTTACTATTTGAGACCCAGGGTTAAAAGACTCAGTCAATATTGAACCAAGCACTTAGTCAAAAGCACATAACAACGATCAAATATTGGTGAACCCGAATAATAACCCAGCGATTGCTGAAGCGAGTACATTCTTCTAATTGCTCTATGGCTTTCGTATTCATCAGACCACAATAAAAACACAAAAACCCCAGACTACTTCCAATATGCGACATGCTAAAAAGTATCATCCATTAATGCTGAAACGCTTCCTCGTCTCCCACCAAACAAGCCAAGATTCAAGATTCGCACCGTGTCGCTCTGGAAAGTAAACAGTTGCGTCTTGTATACGCAGCACGATAAATGAATGATGCAACAGTCTGTCTATGTTCCTAGACGCCGTGAATCCCTCACCACGAAAGGAAAGAACATTGGAGTTTTGCCGGGTGGGAAGTCGAGGTCCTCAATCTCGCGGCTGAGGTTTTGTACAATGCGTGTTGCACCTCCTCACTTCCTCTATATTAAAATCTAGCAGGAAATGTCAACAGTCTAAGCGGTACTCGATGCCGACGACGTTGCCGCTGCTGAAGATCCACCTGAGGTAGCCGCAGCTCCTCCCGTCATACCCGGGAGACTGATCAGGGCGGATCCAGTGTAGCCTGTTGTGGTATCGTTGTTGTCTTGGCCCGTAGGCTGCATGAGTTGCATGGGAATCGACGGTAGTTTGATTTTCAACTTGCCAATGACCGCTGGTCCAGCAATGAGGGCAACAAAGATGATGAGGGCTAGGAAGTAGAGAATGGCGAAGCGGATGACTCTGCGCTTTCGAAGCTTAGATTGCTTCAACGAGTATATAGGAGGTCTGATTTGACGGCTAGAGCACAGTTAGCGAAAAGCGAATGAGCAGGAAATTTGACTTGAATCATACCTTGGTCGGAGCCAGAATAACATCACGGAGTGGAGCTTGTCGATGTATGGGATGGCGATCACCGGAAGCATGATGAAGAGTATAACGTGGCCAAGAATAAAGTCCGCGGCGAACATACCAAGTTCAGTAATCTTGCAGAGGAACTCTCTCCCAGGCTGCGAGAAGCCTTGCCATCCCATAGAGTACCATTTCCCACTCCACCATGCAATGTTTGAAGAGTCTCCCTTGAACTCACGTGTAAGAGCGAGGGCGATGATGAGCTTATAGATGAATCGTTGCAGCGCAACGACGGCAATCATGCCCAGAAGAGCCCGCGAGAAGACCCATCCCTCGAGGAAGAACATAACCTCGAAGAAAGCTAGTAGCATGAAAACAGCTACTCCGTGGGCAATTGCGGCCAAGACTGATCCAAACTTCTTGCAACACATGCTTAGAAGAGGACCCATACAACATGCCATTCCAAACAGGCCCGCCAGAACTCCGGCGTTGATTGCAACTGGTGCGAATGCAACTGCCGCGACTCGGATTAGAGAATTGGTGGGTTTTGGGTTGTTTTGGACGCCAGTCTGAGAGTTGATGAAGAGGTAGGGTATGAGGGTGGCCGCGACAAGCAGTAGGGGTGCAATGATTTCGCTGAAGAAGATATTGGAGAAGTGTGCACGAGGGACATCCCCGGACATTTTCGATGACGGATCGCCAAGATTCTTCCGCTTGTAACCAGTAATGCGTGTTCGCGACAGGCGGCAGAAAGCAATCCACGAAGAGGCGTGAGATCTTGAGTTGCCACGGGAGAGCCACCTTAGGAAATCACGGTAGTCAATAAAGAAGTCGTTCCACGAAAATTGGTGAGGGTTGAATATGAAAGGCGATACGCAGAATGCGAGCAAGGATACCCAGAAGTACACTTGCCACACCCCCCAAATAGTCAGGGTCGAGAAGAGCAACATCATCATCAGGCGCGAACCTAGATAGATTGATGGCCCCGCAAATCTTGAGTACAAAACACCGAAAGGAATCCGCGCGGTTGCAAATCCACGACCGGTACCGATGTAGCGAGCACCACCATATGATAGATCTTGACTGAGGGAATTGGCGTAGATCTGGCAGACAAACACTTCGAATACAGGCAACAGCGAGGCGAAATGCTTACCCAGACGGGTGATGGCACGCCAAAAGCCTCGCTCTGTGAGTTCTTGGACCAAGAGGGGAAGGAAAGAGATGATCAGGACGATGAAGATAGACACAACACATCGATACACCCAGTCCATCACTGGAGTAAGATTCGCACATCCTGTGGGTCGTAGCGGGTCTGTCGGAGGCTTGTTCGGATCGTAAGTGCAGATGATGGTCTCATGTCGTAGTGCGCCAAGGTTAATCATACAAAGCATAAAAATCTGGACCGACATGATGATGAACAAGTTGTTAATGTGGAAGCCAGGGTGGGCGTAGTAGAAGGACAAGAAGCGGTCCAGGGGTAATTGAGTGCCGAGGTAGTAGTACTCCCGTGAAAGCATCTGCTCTCCCATTCCTGTGCCAATCTTTGTCGTAAAGTTTAGTATAGACCCAAACCCGAGATCACGGCCTTTCCCGCATTGATAGTACTCGCAATGTTTTATCCGTCCGCCACGAAGCAAAGCGTTCATACCAGCATAGATATCTTCGTTTAAGTGCAATCCTTTCTGCGCTTTGGACACACCACCACGAGTTGTCATGAAAATACCGTTAAGGAAATCTGGGTGACCATAATGCAACTTGCCTCCGATTTGCGCAAGAGTACGGGCAAACAGGGTACCGAATGTTTGTTCTTTTCCGGCGGCAGCGTCACCAAGAATACCTATATTTTCCGAGAAAATGTATTCACGAGCACCGAGGATAGCTACAGGATTAGTCTTAGTAGGAGCAAGCCCAGGAGCATAGGGAGAGACGTTATCAGTTGTCATCTCCTCGAATTCGGCGAGAACACTTCGAATCTTCAGGCATTCCTCGAGATAATTGTCCTGGTTAGCGTCAATAAGTTGGATGTACTCGCCGCGGTAGAAGATAAGCGAGTGGTTCTGGTTATCTGATTTGCCATCACCTAGTATGGGATTGCCAGACAACTGAATGCGGAATTTAGGCCGACGCATACCGTTGTCCATAAGTTCAGAGTGACCATCTATAAGAGCAGAGTACAGTCGAGGCTCGTCGCCTTCAGTCGCTGGAGGCTCTTCGTCAAGATATGCGATTTGCAGATCTGGATATGCTCTTAAAAGGAATTCGGTATTCTCTCGCTCCTCTTTGTTGAACTTGGCATAACGCTGCATCGATACTATGATCTTGAATTTGCGCCGAGCCATACGCTCAAGCTCACGTTCAAGCTTGTCAGAGTTACCGCCAAACATTTGGACAACTTCTGGATTCTCGACACGGTACAGAAGCTTTATCGCACGACTGTAGTTCATAAATCCAGAAATTGTTCTGTACAGCGTTTGAGATCGAAGGGAAGCCCAGATCCGTGTTCGCAATGTGTATTCAGGGGCAGCAGATTTGAAACCAATGCAGTAGAAAGGAAGGTCATCTATCTTGCTCTTCGCAGTATCTTTCTCGGTTTTTTCGTAGTCACCGTTAAACTGAGAAGTTTCATCGGCAAGGATTTTGGTGTCCTTGACGAAGCAATCCCACTCGTGGGGGTGCAACTGTTTGAGGTACTCCAGAAGCGTTACTCGCGAATATGGCTCATCTTCACGAATGATTTCACGAAGAGAAAGCAGTATCTTCTCCCCGTAGTGTGGTATCAACACTGTAAAGGTTGGCATGTTGTCAACCGGTAGAGGCTCGGGAATAGGCGTTGACAAGGACTGAGCAAAGAATGATATTCGGCGTTCTGCCTCGCTTTGTGTTGGGAAAAACTCGGTCTTGAATGAGTGATCTTCTTGAGAAACGAAGAACGTCGGTGCGCGCAGTGTCCGCTTCCCTTCTTGTTCCGATGGGACTTGATGGTAAAGCAGCTTTTGTACATGGTCAATGGCCAGTAGATGCTCTCGGTACATAGATATGACAATGGCATTCCAGATCTGGGAGATAAGCACCTTTGGTTTGTACTTGATCTCCATATCCGTGGTAGCCAGGACCTTTGAGTAGATGCGCTTTGGCAATCGGGAGAAGATGTTTCTCCACGGGGTCCAGATGGAGACACCGAGGTAGAAAGAGCGGGCGACTGAGAAGGTTGTGTTCCAGATAACGTACCACAAATACGTATCAAGGAAGAATAAGCAAAGATCAACGACGAACATCAAGCCGAGGAGGATTCTCGGTTGCTGTTTGCAGAGAATGTCCTTGATGATCGCATCGCCAGCGCACCTGCTAATCTTCATTTCCGACAGAATCTTGATAGAATCACGGAAAGACAAAGCCAAGGCAAACCAAGATTCCGCGAGCTTTGCCCCGAACACCAAGACCCACAGTCCGTAGGACATCCACATATCGTTACCAAGTAGACGTGGCCAACTCGCGGTGAAAGTTTGGCTGGCCACGTATTGCCGCGTGTTTTTCTTGGTGAGGTAGCTGCCGAAGAGAGCACCAATGGGCATGATAGAGAAGAAGAAAAACGTTGCAAGGGCGACCAGGAACTGTACTATGCCGAGGGTTTTGGCGATCTTTGCGTTGTAGATAGTCTTGTTATTGGCGAATCCGAAAATGTATACACTGGGTGCAAGATTGATCAGGAAAATACCGATGAGGAACAGCAGGCGCCTGGTCAAGTGCTGAGCCCCAGCCCATCGGCGCGGTACGTAAGTCCACTCCGCACAGGTTGCCGCAATCATGATCAAAGAGGCGAGAGTACCACCCAGGGCAATCGCAGAGAACTGAGCTGCCGCTGTTGGCTTCGTGCCTAGTTGCTGCTGATAGTGAGGAGTGTAGAAAGTGATCGCGTTGTAGGCTGTGTAGAACCAAAAGGTTGTGACGTGAATGACCCAGATACGGTTGAAATTGACGAGCATGTGGCCCCATGATCGAGTTTCTTTGTATGTCTTGAAGAAGACCTTCTTCCAGTTCACTTCTTTTAGCTTTAGGTAGCGCTCCGACGTTGGTACATCGACCATTCTCGACTTGTCTTCGAAGACGATCCTTTCAATGCCTTCAGGGTACCAAAACAGCTGGTTGATGTCGTCGTAGCCAATGATTTGATTATGATCTCTCTCCCTGCGAACATACTTGCCATCTTCAATCTCGTAACCCTGGTCTCTGCAATATTGATACAGAGGAGTTATCACGTTGTTGAGATAGGTCAACTCTTCGACTGGCTCGACCCGATTCTGACAATTGGGGGACATCAGGTAGTCGAGAGCGCACTTGAAGATGAAGCACATACACTCAGGCATAAAACGCACCTGGTTGGCTTCTCCCCAGCAGAGCAAGTACAAAGCGATTTGTCGGACGCGGTCATGCTGAGGCATACGATTCATGCGAGTTTTCCATCGATACTCTGCAGCCTCCAAACTATTGTCGCCTTCTAGATTCTCAAGGGTTTGTTCTTCGTTTTGGGGATCCTGTTGATTCTTCTTGGCAGCTTTACGCGCTTTTCTAGTCCTACGATTCGCTTTTCCAAGTTTCATGTTGGCAAATCCGACAGCGTCATCGAGGTCAAGGTGTGCTGCGAAGTACCAACGCCTGTAATTGGCGTTGTCGCCTCCGATGTAATCGGCATGAAGTGATAGCAAAGCTTGGTTGGGGGTCATGCGAGATGCCCGAGAATCTAGCAGGGTCATGAAGTGATCGTACATGTTCCTCATGCTGTCTCTCTGGAAACCAAATTTGGCCGTTAGATCCATGAAGATGTCTTCGACTTCCTCTTTTGAAAGGGGAATTTGAGCATCAGAAGTCCATGCAGGATAAGGTTCTCGGGATCGTTGCCCAGCTGGAAGCACGTTTCCGTAATCCATGCCATACACAGGTGTCGATGCACCAGAGGATCGGTTTGCTCCATAAGAGATTTGGGACGATGGTGGCCGGTACCCACGACCACCAGGTTGACCTTCGTTGTAGCTGTTGTAGCGCTCATCGCCCCGGCCGTAGTAGTCCATTTCAGCGGCCCTGGCCATATCCGATCTCATGGTGAAATCGCTAAACGTCTCGGAATCCTCCTCTGAGTCGTGACCGCGACGTCTAGGTTTGGCCCTAATAGATGTTAATGTTACTGGAAGCCGTTCAATCTTCTCATTGTACGAACCCATAGTTTGCTTGCCCGTGTTGAGGTTGCTGACCAGCAGCCGGTGTACCTTGGTCGTAATATTGATCATTGTAATACTCATCTTGATAGCCTTGATGGCCCTCATAGTATCCTCCATCTTGCTGATGCGGATCATGCGCGTCGGCATTGTAATAGCCACTACTGAACGTGAGCGGAGTAAAAGATGATTTCAAACATAAACTTACGCCTCGTCGTAATAACCGGCACTTCCATGTTGCTGTTGGTATTCTTGCTGTTGACCACCGTGATAGTCTTGGTGCTGATCATAGTAGCCTTGGTCGTGTTCGTCTTGATAGTACGAATCTGTCGCCTGGGGTTGATGGCCATAGCCATCGTCGTACTGACCTTGTGGATGGCCGGACATGACTAGGAATAGGTGAAACTTTCGTGCTGCTGCTGATTGTCAGTCAAAGAGAGAGACGAGGGGAATTGCGTTGTTGCGGCGTGCGTAACAAGAGGGCTGTGCAAAGTGTGAAGGCAACAAAATACGGTCTCTCAAAAGCATCAGAATGAACTTACATCAAATGATTTCCATTGACAGGATTGCCAGTTCTACTAATGTGAAGAAGTGCCAAGCCAGGCGGTTCGGTGTCGTGAACTGGAAGCTGTCGCGTGAAAACTAGTTGATCTGGTGAAAGAAAGAAACTCGACGTATAGCCGTTGAAAACCTCCAAAGATTCTCGACGAGATTATATCGGTTTGATCGGCTCCCTATTTCCGTGGCCGTAGATGAAGGATTGTGGATGTTGTAATTGTTGATTTTGACTTGCAACGAGAGTGAAAGAGGAAAGCGCGCAGTTGCTGTTACGACCGGCTGTAATATCCACTGCAATTAGTACTGCACCGTTTCTCGTACTCAATGACACCTGAAGCGAGAGCGAGATGTCGCCAACGACCGGGCTGATGGGTTGAGGGTCAAAGTAACGAAAGACGTGAAACGCTGAGAGTGTTATCTCGATGGGAAGGAGGAATAGGAGAATCAAAGTAAGTCACTTCCCCTGGTGTAATTGACTTGGTTACGGCTTACGAGATCCACTGTAGGTATTTGATACCGACACGGACTAGCTCCGTACCATAAATCCAAGACCCTTTTCGCAGGGGATTAGGGTAACCGCCGGTCAAGGTATTGTTCATGTCTCCGAATCAAAAGGCCGTACACTAATCATCCAGCTCTGCGGATATGCTCTGGCAGAACTGGCAAGTTGAACTATAGAAAGTTGAGGAATCACTGTATTGCTGGGCAAAGAATATCCCAGTATCCCAGGTTCCTAAGGCAGGTATGATAATTCACGTACGCAACTCCTTCCTACGCCAAGCACTTAATCTCCTAGACATCCGGAGAAGACAGAAAGGGCTTGACGGATGGCGGTCGTGGGTAAAGTACATACAACGACCATGACCGCATCCTCCAACCGCAATGATAATGATGATAATAATAATACCAACGGCTTTGCTTGGAAGCTTCGAGACGCCGTGTTGCTATTAAAACCCTGCCATCTGCGAGTCTATTTTTTTTATATATTCTGTGACGATCTTCTAGACCTGATGTATTATTCGCATTGGAATATCACCATTATTTCGTCAAATGCCTACCTACTCTACACCAATCATGAGTTTTATCATAGCATCATCGCTGGCCGAAGAGCTTTGCAAGCCAAAAATAGCTGCAGCGAGCTTAGTGGCGAGATGGCCGCAAACGGTTTGGTCTGGAGCACTACCTAAGCATAAGGATATGCCTGAACCGGCATGGATCTTCAAGATAGTCGTTTAGGGGGGAAAAGGGGGACAGGCCGGCGGTTCTGCCCCCGATAAATTTACAGTATTCCGTATTCCGTACTTCCGTACGGAATACTTCCACTGTAATCTCAACAGGTATTTTAATATATTAACTCGCGGGTTTCCCGTTGGTTCCGCCAATCCTGCGAAATCTTGGAAGGATAGGAATAAGGATGGTAATTAATCCCTGGAGTGAATATCACGACCGTGTAAAGACCGCCGTCGGAGTTGCAATTGCCGGGTTCGGTTTGCGACTGCGTTACTATGTGGTGGCAGCTGGTGGTATTTTCCTGAGTGCGAAATCGACCATTGTACGAGTGAGGACCTCACCTTACTTTATGGAACGAACAGTGAGGTGATGCCAGTTATGAAACAGTAGAGGATTACTCTGCCGGCTGCGGCACATCACGTGATCCCAATTCTTTTGATTGCGCGGCATCGGGTAATGCCAGGTAGAGTCCGTACACACAGTAACAACTTCAAGGAGCCAACACCGTGTCAACGCCCAAACATTCTTGCCTTCGTTGATTGTCTTCTCTCATATAACTGGGATCAGTATTGATCGTTCACATTCGTTCAAGAAGGTCGCTTTGTTACCTGCTTGGTCTCCTGACTCCCTTTATCCTGGACCGCGACTTCCTGTTTACTTCCTGAACTGTCCTTAACCTGCCGGGCCATCATCTCTGCGTTCAGCAACCCAGCATAATTACACCAGAACCTGGCTGCTTCTTACAATACATACCAATATTCCATTTCAGCTTTGATCAAGATGAAGGGCCTCGGGTTCACATCAGCTGCCATCGTGGCAGCGGCCCTGTTCACTTCATCTGTTGTCGCCCAGCTTGATCCCATTGTTATCAAGGTTCGTGGCCTTTTCAGTTGATAAATGTTACCCTGTTTCTAGCTAACCTATCTCGACTTTTAGGGTTCCAAGTTCTTCTACAAGACCAATGGGACGGAATTGTAAGTTTGGGAGTACGAAGATGTGTTTGTATCATACGCTGATAAACGGTCTGTATAGCTTCATTAAGGGTGTGGCATATCAGCGTCAGTATCCTAAAACTATCACGATAGACCGGAGATCTAACGTGCAATAGAGGATTTCTCTGCCAACGGAACGATCAGTGGTAGTACCAATTACCAGGACCCGCTGGCCAATCCTTCGAATTGCGCGCGAGATGTCCCACTTATGCAACAGCTACAAACGAATACGATCCGTGTGTACGCCATTAATCCCACACTTGATCACTCGGGATGTATGAAGCTGCTCCAAGATGCTGGCATCTACGTTATTTCAGATCTAGGAGAGCCTGCAACTTCCATAAATCGGGATACACCCATGTGGAACGAGGAGTTGTATTCCCGGTACAGTGCAGTTGTTGACTCTCTTGCGAACTACCCAAACGTCATTGGCTTCTTTGCAGGCAACGAAGTTTCGAATGCCCCAAATAACACTGTCGCCAGTGCTTTCGTCAAGGCAGCGGTACGAGATATGAAAGCGTATATTGTCCAGAAGAAATACCGACCTATGGGAGTTGGATATGCTACCAACGATGATGAAACGCGAACCGAGCTTGCAAACTACTTTGATTGCGGCCCACCAGAGCAGGCTATCGACTTCTGGGGATACAACATCTATTCGTGGTGTAAACGTACCGACACCTACGAGACCTCAAAGTACGATGTCCGAACAACGGAATTTGCCTCCTATAATGTGCCAGCGTTCTTCGCTGAATATGGTTGCAACACATCGCCACCGCGGAAATTCGAAGAAGTCCAGGCCCTATACGGATCCAACATGACGAAAGTGTGGTCTGGTGGTATTGTTTACATGTACTTCCAGGAGGCTAACGATTTTGGTGAGTCTATGTATGCTGCAGGAATATACTGTGGAGTTTATTGATACCGATGGAAGGTCTTGTCTCCGTGGGCACCGACAACAAAGCCACCAAGCTTCCTGACTTCACAGCATTTTCAAGCCAGATAGCCAAGGTCACCCCGACTGGCGTTCAATCGGCGTCATACTCCCCAACCAATAGCCCTCAAGCTTGCCCGAGTGTCGATGCCACTTGGAAGGCTAAGAGCGACGTACTACCTCCAACCCCAAACACACAGCTGTGCGGCTGCATGATGCAGAACCTGACCTGTGTTGCCAAATCCAACCTCGACAACACCACTTCCACGACTCAGTTCGCCTATGTCTGCGATCCGCACAACGGCAATTACTGCGAGGGCATCAACGCCAACGCTACCACTGGAGCGTATGGGGCATACTCAATGTGTAACTCTACTGAACGACTTTCCTGGGCTTTCAATCAGTTCTACCTCAACCAAACCACGAATAATAAGGCAAACACCAATCCCTGTGACTTCAATAGTGCCGCTACAAAGCAGAGCCCCAAATCCAACGGAAATTGTCAAGCGTTGGTAAGCCAAGCTGGTCCGGCAGGCACTGGCGTCGTCACTTCCAGCCCTTCAGGCACTGGCTCCAGCAGCTCCTCGAGCAGCACGAAGAGTTCAGCGGGTTTGGTTACTGTCCCCAGGTTTGATTTTGGTATGCTTCAACTTGCGGTATATGTCACGGTAGCTGCGCTGGTTGGTGCGGGAATGGTTTTGCTGTAAATTACAACGTTCTCGGATCAGTTCAAGTTGCTGGCGGCCGGAGTACTATTTCGAAAGCCCTTTGTCTTTTCGCATAGATGGTGCACTATGGACGCATAGGATGTGGTCTTTCTGATGGCCGTTGGTTATGATTGTTAGTATTGTACAATTAAACTACATTGTTTTGGCATTTGTGTGCATATTGGGGCCAGAGAAGCTTGCACGTGAATCATACAAGCACTATCAAAGCAACTTGTATATGAAGGACCTGCCGTATTCTAAAAGTTAACTCTGCAGAAGTAAGCGTTGCCCCTAGTAACGCCTCTTTGTTTACTTTTGCACTCTACTCAACGTCCCTTTCTTTGGCAGGCAGGTCTCAATGGAGCGCTAGCAACGTGATCGGGATACGAACATAGATCCATGAGATGGCTAGGTTGAATGCAATTTACGACAGTGATGAGGAATTCCCAGACGTCTCGACAATTCTACGCCGGTCTAGGACAGATATTCCGAAGATACCTAGAAAGGTATTAACGAAAGAGCATGGGAACAAAGTGCCTCTTGGGTACAATGATTCAAAGCGCATAGTGGAGAGCGCTGCTGCTTATGAATATCATGGTAATATGTCTAAGACCGTCACCGATGTCTCGTGCAACGAAAAGCAGTCCCGCCGTCAGCGACCACTCGGAACTGCTCAAGTCAATTCCCTCATACTTCCAATTACCGATAGACGGCTCGTAAAGGCCAAAAACCCTGGGCTAAAGACGAGTACTGGCAGTCTCAACGATGTCAGACAGGTACGTTCGAGTCCGAGAAGGACGGCGAGGCAACCTATAAATTACAGAGTCTTTATCCCTCAAGGGAACGCATCTGGATCAGATGACGAGAGCTATTTTGACGATCTTTCAGACTTTGTTGTAGACGAATCTGCTAGTGAATCAGAAATGGTATCAACGAGGTCACCCAAAAGAAGTGTCCCACAGACTAGGGAGGTGTCTACGCCTTTGTCCAGGAAATCTCACCCCTTTGTCATCGACGACTCTACCAGCGATGGAGAAAATATGCCCCTGCAGAAATCTGAAGAAGACCCTCAAAGACCTTCAAGCAAGCTCAAATTACTGATAGGAAAGCCCTATCTGCCAGTCCCGTCTGCACGAAACCCGTTGACTGAAGTTATCGACTTAATATCCCCAGCGAAAGCCGTGCCTCCTGTTGCCTGCCCTGATATTTTACCAAAACGCCAGTCCACCATGACTGAGCCCGGGTCTTCTGAAGATCAGAATAGTGATGCAGCTCCTGCAGTCTTGCAATTGTACGTAGACTAACAAACCCCCATTTCTGGCTTCTACTGACAAACAGAAAGTTCTCCTCCGAGGTCCAGATCACCTCATAAGATCCTCGAAGGCGCACGGCCTATTACGCCTCCCGCAAGTCCATCCAAACCCAGGCTGCTTTCTCCATCAAGAGGGCTTCGCATTCCCCAATCTCCTCATCGCCCTAGTATAGATGCTTTCTGGAGTCAAGAAGTCATCAACGACTGGAATGACCAATATTCACCAAAGAAGACCCCAAACACCTCGAGGAGGCGTAAGCTATTCTCTGTCAGCGAAGATGATGAAGCAGAATCGCCGTCTCCCGGATCTCCTCGTAGAAGTCCTAGTAAAGGCCCTAATGTAGACAAACGAGCAGCAAAGCAACGGAAAGCGTTCAATGAGAAGAAATACGAGCTCGCTACTTCATTCCTAAATGAGCTTGATCAGACTATCAATGACGGCAAAGTCTCCGCACTGGCCTCTTCCGCCGGAGGCATTCATATCATCTGGAGCAAGAAACTGAACTCCACAGCCGGGAGAGCAAATTGGAGAAGAGAAGCGTTCAAGCCGAAGAACACAGATGGTACTGTGATCACAACAAGCTACCGTCACCATGCATCAATCGAGCTTGCTGAGAAGGTTATTGATGATGAAGGTTTGCACGTTTTAATCCGGCCGACAAGAAAAACTACTAATTGAACACATAGATCGTCTCATTAACGTAATCGCTCACGAGTACTGTCACCTTGCAAACTTCATGATCTCAGGGGTCAAGAACAACCCTCATGGCAAAGAATTCAAAGCATGGTACCGCCCCCGTTCGATCTCCCTTTCTCATTGCCTAAGCCCTCCACCATCCCCAATCCATCCAGCCTAATTTTCTCTCCCCACATCAGGGCCCGTAAATGCACCGCCGAGTTCTCCCACCGCAACATCCATGTCACAATCAAACACAGCTACACCATCGCCTACAAATACATCTGGGCCTGCACGTCTTGCGGCATGGAATTCAAACGCCATTCAAAGTCTATCGACCCCTCCCGCCATTCCTGTGGCTCGTGCAAGAATAAGCTGGTGCAGGTGCAGCCGGTGCCGAGAGCGGCCAATGACGGCAAGATGGGCGGCTTGTCGGAGTACCAGAAATTCATGAAGGTCAACTTTGCTAGGTTAAAGAGGGAGAATGAGGGACTGGGTCAGAAGGAGGTGATGGCGGTGGTGGGGAGGAAGTTTAGGGAGATGAAAGCTGAGAAGGGCGAAGAGCGAAGTAGCAGTGCGGAAGCTGTGGTCATTGAGGACTCGGAGGAGGACGAGGGGTCGAGAGGAGGAGATGAAGAGGTGGTGGACGATGTGGCGAGGAAGTTGGATTTTTTGAATCTGAGTTGACTCGCGAATGTTGCGGAAATGTGTTACAGTCCAAACGCAAAAGGAAATACAATTAAATCGTCGCAAAAGTATTATCTTCTAGAACCAAGGATTCTCTCGCTTTTAAATCATCTGATATCCCGAGAGAATGTAATGACAGGCCCCAACTCCAGTCCAATAACCCTAACCCTAACCCCCCCATCCCCCAAAGTAACAACGCAACGCAACCCCAGCCCATAGCAACCCCCACCCCTCACAACAATAACACCAACTCTACAAAAACCTAGCGACTCAAGACCCCAGAACCCTTTTTTTTTAAATATCAAAATCACTCTTCATTCGCTGCTCGTAAGTGTGTTGGTCACTCGCGCTGCCACCTACCGATGCCTACATAAACCCGCTGCCTGCGCTGCCTAGAAATCTCCAGGATCTTTAATATAAAAAAAACCGCCTGAATCCGGCATATATGCGATGTGTGCATTGACTCGTGTGTTTTCTTGGCTTTGAATTTCGAAATTTGCATTCCCACCTTTTTTTTTGGAGACGAACAGAGGAGATTAGAAAAAATGGAAGTTATGGCGGCGGCGGGTCTTAGGTATACGGAGCTTTTTGGGGGGGCGATTACGGCGGGGATTCCGGGGGGGTTTGCTGATGTTAGGTGAGTTGGACTTTTTTGGGGGGGTTTTGGAGGTGTGGGGGGTGAGGTGGGGTTGGGATTTCTGTTTGGGGAGTGGGGTTTGGGTTAGAGAGGAGGGGGGTGTTTCTGTGCTGGGGTTTATTCGTTTTTTTTAAAAAGAGGATACTGTCGTTGGTGTCTCATTGCCTCAATCGTCTTTCCACATTTCTTGTCATCCCTCCCCCCCCCCTCCCCCCCCGTTCCCACCCCACATCCCTTCCTTTTCCCCTCGTCTTTTTCTCTACCTCCCGTCATCCCCCCAAACATCCAACAACCACCTCCCCTAACCCCCCCGTCCCCCCCAACAGCACAATCCGCCAAGTCCCCGACAACCAAGAAGCCTACCTCTCCACCACCGGCCTCACCTCCCTCCTCTTCGACCTCGCCGAGCGCGTGCACCCGGACCCAGACACCGACGCCGAAGCCCTAAGGTTCCACCTCGCGGATATTGTTGCTGAAGGGGATGAGTGTACGGTGCTTGAGAGTGCGGAGGTGCGGTTGGGCAATTTTCCGTATGTGTGAGCTTTTCCTGTTGGGGGTTTTGGCTGAGCTGAGCGGGGTTGGGATGGTTGGTGATTTGTGTGTGCTAATAGAATACTGTTTTGAGGTGCAGCTCCGGAACTCCTGCACTGACACTGCATGCTATAACGACAACCCCTGGCCCAACCGCCCAGCCTACTTCTACCATCCTGTTGGCCCTTATCCGGCTGGTGCCGCAATCTACCGATATCGTCATCACGGTCAATATCCCGCATGTTCCCGGTGAGAGTCTAGCGCTAGCACGATCTACGCCTGCCGGCAACGCCATGGACGAAGATGTAGGGAGGGATGGAGGGGAGGACGGATATGGGAGGTTGGTGGAAGCGGGGAGGAGGATGAGAGATGAGGTAGTGGAGTCGGTGTGTGTGAGGAATTGGGGGCTTTTTGGGGTAGGGGCTTCAGAGGGGGAGGATTTTGAGGGGAGGATTGTGGGGGGAAATTAGTGTGGGTGAAGGCGGAGAGGTTTGGGAGATTTGGTTTTGGGGGGGGTTGCTCGGAAGTTAGGGGAAGAATGTAGGGGTTGGGATAGACTGTGGGCAACTTGAGATGGATAAATACACAGAATAGATATAGACTGATCTCATAGCCAAAATAGTCTTCAAGCTTCAGGATCTAGTCTTCGATATGGCTAAAATTATGTGAAGGCCCTTTCTCGGGTGCAACGGGTCCCTCGATTCGCGGAACGCAGCTGCTTCGGGTAACAAAGTCTTGAGACCAAATCTGCTTCAGAACATCTGCGCTCGGGTATTTTGAGGTGCTGATCAGCGGCTGTCATCACAGATCCTGCGTCATCGTGATTTCCACTCTGAGCGGTAAACGTAATCTTTCTTGTGCGGTTGACAAGGGCTCTGACACCTCGCCTAGCGATTCCGTGTCGTCGCGATCAATGATAAAGATTGACGGTAACTTGCGGCGAAGATACTTTGGAGATCCCTGCAGTGATTGAGACGGGCATTGTTGAGGGTCTGAAACCTGGCGTTGGAGAGTTGTCTTTGTGATGTGCGCTGCGAAGCTGCCGGGTAGACCTGGAATAGGAACGTTTCCTTCTATGTGTTCCTTATAGAACGTATCACTGGTTCATAGCGTCCTCGACCTCCATTGGCGCAGGCTGCTGTGCTGAAGCTGCATCTGCTATTGTCTCCCTGGTGCCATTGTCTGTCCTCAAGCCCACGGCAGCTTCGGCTTCCTTCTGCGTATATGGTTCGTCACGTAAAGAGCGTACTCTGTGACGAGTTAGAAAGCTTATAAAGGTGCTACACTCTGATAAACGGAACAAAAACCTTCTTTTATGATTCTTTCCCCGCCTATGCTGTACCAAGCTGTTCTCGCCCTCGAACCACTTGGCGCACTCCACACAGTAGAATTGCCCTAGGCCAGGCAGGTCCTCGGCTGGCTTGATGGTTTTGTGCTGGGCAAGGTGTTTTGGGGAGCGGAGGTCGTTATGAATCTGGTCAAGGTCCCTTCGTCTGTTAGCAATGATATAGTCCTCTCCTCCAAGCAGAGCTAGTACCTGGTCCTACGCTTAGTCTTGCTTCGCCGTATTGACCCCATGGCTTCGTGGCTTTTGTCTTAATTGAACTACTCCTCCAACTGACACAATCACCTTCTTTGTGCGATTCAAAATGCACCGAGCTATGCTTTGTTGAGCTACTGGGATATTGCGATCTGGGTACAGTTGCAAGTGACCTGGAAGGCTGTGAGAAATCACACCCGGAGGTTGCCACTTTAGCGAGCTACTCGTAGCCAGCGTGCCAGCCATCCTCTCAGACCACCCCTACGCTTACTAAGGTCAATACTTCTCCAGTCCAATCCAAGGGCGGCTTCGTCTCCAAAATTACCTACGGATGTACTTTCTATGATGCTCTATCATGTCGGTGCTTACTTGCATCTTATGATTGTTAAAAGTTCTGATTCGTCTCTCCCAGCAGATGCTTCCTAACATGTCTATCTTGTCTAATATGCAGGAACGTCACATGTGTTGTTTCATCTGACATATGCCATCCCGTCCAACTCATATGTTCGTATTTCAAAGCATTCATAGAATTATACCATTCCGTCCAACTTATACAGCCGTATATGGGGCCGCTCAGACGTGCCGTGTCGGGAACCTGTTTTGTTACAGGTCCCAATCTTTTCCTCCCCACATTCTTGAAAAAGGGGTGAATTGCTTCCGTGCTGGTATAGTCTTCAGAAGTTCTCTAAGATCCCATCGGCCATCCCATGAACCGCAAAGATCTGTCCCCAGCACGGTGTTGCATGGGGCCAGAATTTCTCACCGTTTCAGCCATGGGGGTTTTCCATAAACGATATTGTTTCAACACCAGGCACTGATACTTCCGCATCTCTTTCGACTGGGTTCGAGACGCAAAGTTATGGGGCCATGGGCAGCCAGGTGCTCTTGAACTCGGCAACATGCACTCTTTTTCGAAAGCTTTCGAATATTATCTCGCATCGTGCAGCAATCCCATGTTCACACCATTCGACTTGAGACAATAAGTTGATACTGAGTCGAGGGAAGGCAGAACCTGGATCACCCCGTCAGCGGAAAGATAGCTATAAAATAGGAATCTTTTCCGCAACCATCGGGCATTATCTGTGCGGATCAATCAAAGGCACCTCAAGAACAAAAATCAATCGTCTTACTGCCCTGCGTTCACTTCTTCAGAAATCGACGAACTCGGAACGCCTCTTACCTCGCCATTAGTCATTCAACATGCATTACCATTTAATTCTCGTTGGTCTCCTCCTCCCTACAGGCCTCATTGCTAGGCCTGTGGCGGTCCCCCAGATGGATAATCCGTTCGGCTGGGCCGTCCTTCCAGGCGATAGTACCTCAGTACCAAGTGTATCTTCTTCGGGAAATACTGGGATCTCATCATCAGGGAGCTCAAGCAACATTCCAGGTCCGGCTCCAGCTCCAGGGGGTTCATCTTCCTCGTCAAGCGGCAATCAAGCTGCACCGGGTGGCAACCAAGCAGCGGGTAGTTCCTCTTCGTCGTCACAAGGTCCCAACCCCTTTAGTTCATCCTCATCCTCCTCACGCGGCAGTGTGAGCTCAGGTCCTGGCATGTCAGATTTAAATAGTCTATCATCGGGTGTGAACTCTCCAGGTACTCCATCACAGGGTTCTCCAGGAGGCCCTTCAGGCGGATTCTCATCTACAGCATCCTCTGGCGGAAGTTCAACCGGCTCCAATGGTTCTGTAACTGGGGGTGGAGCGGCCGGGAGCAGTGGTGCTGGTAGTGGAGCGGCCGGGGGGAGTAGTGCTGGTAGTGGAGCGACCGCGGGGAGTGGTGCTGGTAGTGGAGCGGCCGGGAGCAGTGGTGCTGGTAGTGGAGCGGCCGCGGGGAGTGGTGCTGGTAGTGGAGCGGCCGGGGGCGGAGGTACTGGTAGTGGAGCGGCCGGGGGCGGTGGTGCTGGTAGTGGAGCAGCCGGGGGTGGAGGCGGTGGTGGTGGTGGTGGTGATTTCGAGGAGGGACGTATATGAAGAGACACAAATGTTGAGCAGAGTTTGCCACGAACAGCCTTATTTCTCTTACTGAAAGGCGGTTGAGAGGACAGTATTTAATCGGCATCCAGATAGTAAAATTGTCTTCAGCTCAGTTTGCTTCGTTGAACGACGATGTAGCATGTATATTTCAATTGGAGGACAGAGAACTTTGCCGAATGGTTCGGGTGCAAGACATGATATGATTCAAAATACATGTAGTAGCTTTTACCTTCTTGATGCATGGCTGTGTTCACCAGATAGCCTCTTCCGCTGAATGATTCTACTCTTAGTTCCTCAATTGGTGTTTGCACGTAATCGTTACTCAAGATCTTAACCTATCAAAATCCTCAGCCTGATTTTGAAACAGTATCATTCTCAAATTCCTATCATCTATTGCAGCATCAAGAGCTCGAACCCAGCAGTGGATGTGTGACGTTTGGGATCACCAGATAGAGAGAGGAGAAAAGCCAATATAAATAGGAAGCATCTAGAGTTCCCAAAAAATTCGGAGCCTCGGAAAACAGAGCTTCAAACGAGAAGAGCGAGACAGGGGACGCACTGGCATATGGAAGGCAATCTCTTCATTTCAGGAAGATGCTGCACGGTTCTAGCCTTAGAAGCGTCACCAAGAAAACCTCGCTTCTTTATTTTCGCAATGAGCGACGACCCTCTACAAATATTGTTTTGGAGGTCACATTGCAACCTCCTGGTACTTCCAGCTCTTTGATTTGGTATGCGTTTGTGGGCCTCTCTTATTCCCAACAAACAACACAAACAGTGGTCGAGGAGGACTGGACCCCTAATCCACGCAAGCAATCTTTTATAGCAAGCCATCTCCGTATAAAGGAAGGTTTCTCAAGTATTTACCCGTGGAGGCGAAAGTCAGTAAACTACAACCCACCAACAGCTGGGTCGACTACCAGGATAGAAACAATCTGGGTTAAGTTGAGGCTTGACAAATTGCATCTATTCCTGTTTCTAATTCTCCATGTTGCACATGCTTTGTCGTTGAACCCAAGCTATTGATTGTATTCTTCCATTAATGGGACTGAACCTCCATGTGAATATGTTGAAGAAAAGTGACTATATGAATAGTCGCTACCGAAATCGCGGCTGTTGTTTACTAACTTTTGCTTCCCCTAAGTGATTGTGAGGGATTAGAGGTATCTAGGTTAATTGCAACTCCAAAGGCATCAAATTCTTTGTCTGTCAGTCATCTCAAGCTTTGAACTTGTTGGCGATAGGAGGTGAGGCCGGGGATGTCGGGATCATTCTTCTGCCGTATTGACGGCCGAGGTTCGTTGTGACAGTTGTTGCCCATCCACTAAATCAACGGCGGTGGATATGATAGGAAACAGTCTTATTTTGGCAGGAAAGAAGAGCTTCCATCAATTACAACCTTCGTGATAGATATGATTCCTAGAGCTGAGGTGTGAAACTACTTTGCTCTAGAAAATCCCATCCTGAAGTTTTGCTTTTGTTGCCGTGGTGCCAGCGGAACTGAATTCCACTCCCTCGGCTTGCAGATAACGGGCTTTCATTTCCTCCACCAACCACCAAACTTTCTCCCTTGAGATTCACACCGACCTCCGTACATACAGATAGCCACAGAGGCTGGTTGTAAGGATAGGAGCTTCAATATGATTTCCACGAGGCAGTTTGCCCGCGTGGGCAAGGTGGTAAGCTCATCCGTTCCCCCGCATGACAGGTTTGCTCGCTGGCGGCGCGCTTTGCTTGCCTCTGGTGTAGCAACAGGTTGACTTAGGATGGATTGCATTTACTTACTTCGATTTTGATAGGTACCTAGCTTCCGAGTCGTACGTCTCCCGTGCAACATCCCTTCGTCCAGATCTATTCGGCCAAGCAGCTGGCAGCTTCAGGATTTTCACAATCGGTAGCATGCTGACTTCCATTTCCAATAGCTCCCGAGGACTCGGGCAATGGCCACAGTTTCAGATTCACCGCTAGACAAGAAGGTTGAGATGACCAATTGGGAGAAGGTCCGTATCAGCATATGACGTTTGGCCTGTCTCTTGGGTCAACTACTTCAGAATACTAGAGTTTTGCTAATGCATAAGCTTAGTGTCACTACATCAACTACAAGTATGTTGTTTCCACAGCCAGAGGGTTTTGATTCCTTTATCAAAACGGTCGAATCCTTTGCGCGTTTAGACCCAACGCCGTTTGTTGCCGAGGGAGATACTTACCAAGATGTTGCTTGTAGGAAGATGTCCGAGAACCTTGCCATTGTTCGATCCCGCCTTAACAGACCTTTGACATATGCTGAAAAAATCCTATATTCCCATCTTGATGATCCTCATGGTCAGGACATCGAGCGGGGCAAGTCATACCTGAAACTAAGGCCTGACCGTGTCGCCTGCCAAGATGCCACAGCCCAGATGGCTATTTTACAATTCATGTCCGCAAATATGCCTTCTGTCGCAACACCCACAACAGTCCACTGTGACCATCTGATTGAGGCTCAACTTGGAGGTGACAAAGATCTTGCAAGGGCCCAGGATATCAACAAAGAAGTCTACGATTTTCTGTCAACGTCGTGTGCGAAATACAATATCGGATTTTGGAGACCTGGTTCAGGGATCATTCACCAAATCGTGCTTGAAAACTATGCTTTCCCTGGAGGTCTCATGATTGGCACTGACTCGCACACGCCAAACGCTGGCGGACTTGGCATGGCTGCAATTGGTGTTGGAGGTGCTGATGCAGTGGACGTTATGGCTAACCTGCCATGGGAGCTCAAGGCTCCCAAGGTCATTGGCGTTAAACTTACAGGAGAAATGTCTGGCTGGACTGCTCCCAAAGATATTATCCTCAAGGTCGCTGGTATCTTGACCGTAAAGGGAGGCACAGGGGCCATTGTGGAGTACCACGGTCCTGGTGTTAATTCCATTTCATCTACCGGCATGGGTACCATCTGCAATATGGGTGCCGAAATCGGTGCTACAACTTCTCTCTTCCCATTCAATAACAGCATGTATGACTACCTAGCAGCGACGAAGCGCAAAGCAATTGGAGATTTCGCTAGAACATATGCTGCTGAATTGAAAGAAGATGAGGGTGCGGAATATGACGAGCTCATCGAGTTGAACCTCTCTGAGCTGGAACCTCATATCAACGGACCTTTCACTCCTGATCTGGCTACTCCTATTTCCAAATTCAAAGACGCAGTTAAGGCCAACAAATGGCCGGAAGAGTTGAAAGTCGGCTTGATTGGTTCTTGCACGAATTCTTCGTATGAAGACATGTCTCGTGCCTCATCGATTGCTCAGGACGCACTCGACCACGGCTTGAAGGCCAAGTCGCTGTTCACCGTCACCCCAGGATCCGAACAGATTCGTGCTACAATTGAGCGTGACGGTCAGCTAGAGACTCTTGAGCAGTTCGGTGGAATGGTCCTGGCAAACGCCTGTGGTCCTTGTATTGGCCAGTGGGATCGAAAAGACGTCAAGAAGGGCGAGGCAAACTCCATTCTCTCATCCTACAACCGTAACTTCACCGGCCGCAACGATGCGAACCCTGCAACTCACTCGTTCGTCACTTCGCCAGATCTTGTTGTGGCATTGACTCTTGCCGGCACGCTAAACTTTAACCCTCTTACAGATACACTAAAAGACAAGGACGGAAATGACTTCAAGCTCTCTGTACCTTCGGGAGATGGCCTGCCCAGGAATGGCTATGACCCTGGCCGGGACACATATCAGGCACCACCTGAAGTTCGATCTGAGGTCGCCGTTGCTGTGTCTCCCAGCAGTGACCGACTTCAGATTCTTGCAGGTTTCAAGGCCTGGGACGGCAAAGATGCCACGAATATTCCTATCTTGATCAAGTGTAAAGGAAAGACGACAACTGATCACATTTCCAGTACGAAATTATTTCCACCCCGTACTAGAAGGTGCTAACAAACCTCATAGTGGCTGGGCCCTGGCTAAAGTACCGTGGCCATCTCGACAACATTTCCAACAACATGTTGATCGGCGCCATCAACGCCGCCAACGGTGAAGCCAACAAAGTTAAGAACACTTTCACGGGAGAGTTTGGCCCCGTTCCCGCAACCGCACGAGACTACAAGAAGAGAGGCATTCCATGGGTCGTTGTCGGCGACTGGAACTACGGCGAAGGAAGCTCAAGAGAACACGCCGCGCTTGAGCCCAGACATCTCGGCAGTCTCGCAATCATCACACGAAGTTTCGCACGTATAGTAAGCTTCCCCTCTACCGCCGACCCTTCATATCAGCAAACTAATTGAATCCCCCTATCCAGCACGAAACCAACCTCAAAAAACAAGGCATGCTCCCTCTCACCTTCACCGACCCTGCCGACTACGACAAGATCAACCCGGACGACAAGGTTGATGTCATGTGCACGGAAATCGCGGTCGGCAAACCTATGACTTTGAGAGTGCATCCCAAGGACGGCAAGCCGTGGGAGACAAAGCTCGCGCATACGTACAATGAGGCACAGATTGAGTGGTTCAAGGATGGGAGCGCCTTGAACACGATGGCCAAGCATCACGCCGAGTAGAGAATCGTGCGTGTGGGTTTAAGCAAAGCGGGGAGGTTGTGATTGAGTGGGGCGGGATGCTATTGGGCCGCGGTATGGTTGGAATACTGTGAGAGGGGAGGCGGTACAGATTGCGAGGACGAGTCGATTGTAAGGTACATTGATAGGAGGTAGCAGTCTGTATGTCTTTTTGCTTGGTTTCACAAGCAATCTTTTGTATCTACGTATTCGATGTTTGAGCGGGCGAAATCCCTGAGCATAAACCCGTTCTTTACCCCTCTGACACTCTGACTCTGCGATGGATGCTTAGAACCTCTGATGACAACTCTTTCCCGTGTGTGCTGGCTGGCTGGCCGGCTGGCGACCGCCTGAGCAGTCCTTAGTAGACAAGCACATCGAGAGAAATTAACGTTCAAAAGCGCTATCCTCGCACCGAAAAACATCACAAACTACATCCCCCCCTCTCTCTTTTTTGGCTCTTCCCCCCCTGTCTTCACAGCCATCTCAACCAACCAACCATTAATGATAAGCCCCATTCCCAGCGTGGCCAAAGTAATTCCTCTCTCTCCCTTCCGATCCCTCTATCTTCATCTCCACACACTGGACCCTGGACCCACCCCTTGCACCCCGTATGGATAGATAGATACCTTTTGGCTCGTTTTGCTTGAGTCGGAGTTTTTTTTTGGGGGGGGATTTTGTGGTTTGGTTGGATTGATGGGGGTTGGGGTGTTGGAGTGTTGGGTGGTGCGTGTTTGTATGGTATGGTTTTTGGGGGGGGGTCTAGTGGTTTGGTTGGGTTGATGGGGGTGGGTGAGAGGGGTGGAGGGGGAGGGGGAGGAGCGGAGAGGGGAGGAGGATCGGGATCGGGATCGGGTGGATGGTGGTAGGGGTGCGGATGGGAGGGAAAGGGAAACGGGGCCCCTCGAGGAGAGATGAGATGGGGGATGGGGGAGTTATATAAGGAATTTTTTTTTTTTTACGCGAGGGCAGGGGATGTGGAGGTGTACTGTAAGAACGGAAAAGGTTGATGGGACTGTCTTGGTCGTATGCTGAGGAAATTGCTGGGATAGGTTTGGTGGGTTTGGTGGGTTTGGTTTGGATGCGTACGGTTTTTGGGGTTTGGGGGTTTTCTGGAGAGGGGGGGAGGGGGGTTTGTGGGGTGGGGGGTTGTTTGTGGGGGTGGGGGGCTGGAGGTGGGGTGTGGAGTGTGTGGGGAGGGAGGGAGGGAGTTGTTGGTTAGGGAATACTTGGAGAGGTGAGTACGTGCGTAGGTGGTGGTTAGGTAGGTGTCGGTCGTTAAGGCGGTCCGTCACTCTCATTTCTGTTCCATACTGTACATACATACATAACGAAAATGTTTTACTTTTACCAGAGAGTACTTTCTTAGAATCGGGTAGACCGATTCAATTTTTTCAATCGCCTGATATGTCTGACACAGGCGCAGGATCGATTGTTCTTTCTCCAGAGTTTTGCGTTTGTGAAAGATGATCCAGGGGGTCCTCTCGTTTGGTCAAGATAATTCTACAAACAGAGCATGTTTGGAAACATGAGTGCCGCGGGATTTTCAGTTTAAACTTTTCCAAAGTGGCTCTCTTGTTTTCCTGGGGGGAGGTTCTGGTCGTAAGGTCGTCGTGAGGTTTTGGGGGTTGCGGCCTTGTCTCATCAGAGCTTGTTATGAGACATTTGATTGAAGTGAAAAGAATCGTTGCTTTCTTTATTTGGCCGGTGCGGTGAGTTTTGTGCAATATTCATTCTCTAGAGAAGGGGTGTTGGTTTGAGGGTGTTTGGGGTTTGTGCTTGCTTTGGCACGCGAAGGTCCTTCAAGAAGAATCCAAGGATCTCCAAACGGGTGTCAGCATCGATACATCCTATCCGGTATAAGAAACCTACCAATCGATCCCTCCCGGTTCGTCCTGCAAGACCCCATCACCATCTGAATCTGCACCCAGTGAACCTTCACCCCGCTGCCCATGCAGGAGCCCAGTGCATGCACGCTGCATGCATAGAAACTGCACATGCATCTACTCGTAGATCCGATGGTCCCTATCTCCAGATAAGGATCGATGCGTGATACAGCCGATCTTACAATCATGTTTGCAAATCTCCCTCATGGAAAACTCGAGTTTTGAGAACCGCTGCATTCTTGTGTGCTCCCTTCAAGGCGTTCTAGGATCAGGAAAAGAAAGGCTCTACAATGAACGAAATGGCGCTCAAGCTGGCCGTGCGGTATTTGGACCCGGAATCTGTGACAGACTGGACTGGAGAACCTAGCGCAGTTCGCTGTGCCCGCAACAAAGATCAGGAAGACATGAGGCGCCTCGGAAAGGTGCAAGTGTACAAGCGCAATTTCCGCTTCCTGGCAACGCTGGGCTTCGCTATGGTCTTCTCTAGCACCTGGGAGTTTGTCCTGGTAGCCACGTCTTCCGGGCTGATCAACGGCGGCTTTGGGGGATTGGTATGGGAGTATGTCTGGACGTTTGCGGGATACTCCACCATTGTTGTTTCCTTGGCTGAGATGTCCTCGATGGCGCCGACGGCCGGGGGGCAGTATCATTGTATGTTCGTCGAGGCCTTGAGTCCTGTGCGTAACAAGACTGAGAAACTTGTTGATAGGGGTATCTGAATTCGCGCCTCCACGATATCAAAAGTTTCTCAGCTATGCCGCCGGATGGACAAGCACCCTGGCCTGGCAGCCTGCGCTGGCGGGCGGACTCTACCCTGTGGCTGTTATGGTGCAAACGCTCACACAGTATCATAAGGCAGACTTTGTCCTGCTGAACTGGCAGGCCTCGCTCTTGATGATTGCTCTCGGGTTCCTCACCGTCCCGTTCAACACCGTATGGAGGCGAGCCCTCCCAGCATTTGAAACCCTAGCTTTGGTCTTGCACATTGCCGGTTTTTTCGCCATCATGATTCCCCTTTGGGTTCTCGCGCCCAAGAACTCCGCCAGCGACGTTTTCGAACAAATCACCAACAGCGGCGGCTGGAGCAACACCGGTCTGTCCCTGCTAGTGGGCCAAGTCTCAATCTTCTACTGTATGGCCGGGGCAGACTCGGCGGTCCACTTATCCGAAGAAGTCGCCGACGCCTCACTCACAGTGCCCCGGTCCATGGTCTGGGGCTTTGCGTTGAACGGTCTCATGGGCTTCGTCATGCTCATCACCGCCTTGTTCTGCATCGGTGACCTCGCGTCCGCGACCGCCGCTCCAGAACCCTTTGTCGCCATATTCCTGCATGGCACCGGCTCCACCACCGGCGCCACCGCCCTGACCATCATTCTCTTCGTCCTGCTGATCTTGGGCAACAACACCTGCACCACGACCGAATCCCGTCAGATGTGGGCTTTTGCCCGAGACCGCGGGCTGCCCTTTTCCACCTGGCTTTCGAGAATCCATCCGAAATGGAACGTGCCGCTTAATTGCATCATCGTCACCATCGCGATTAATATCATCTTCTGCCTCATCAACCTCGGCTCCACCCTCGCCTTCAACATCATCATCGGCCTCCAAAACACTGGCTTTCTCGCAACCTACATCCTTTCCATCTCCTGCCTTGTCTCCCGTCGCCTCCGCACTGAACCCCTTCCTCCCGCGCGTTGGAGTCTCGGCCGTTTTGGTCTGGCCATCAATGTATTTGCCCTCGCGTACGCGAGCTTCTTGATTATTTTCTGCTTTTTCCCCGTACAGGTGCCTGTGACGGCAATGACGGTGAATTGGACGCCAGCAATTTTTGCGGGGGTGGTGGTGGTGTGTTTGGGTTTTTATTGGGGGATAGGGAGGAGGGTGTATAAGGGGCCAGTGATGTTTGTGGAGGGGAAGAGGAGGGATGGGGAAGTGCAGGGGGTGTGAGCAAGAGGTTCGGGATCGATATGTTGAAATATTGATGTGGATCATAAGTAGAACTCTGTTTCATATATATTTTCTTGCACAGGCTTGGGCCTGAAAGCTTGGTTCTAGGGAGATGATGTAGAGATGAAATGCACGATCAAGTATAGAAAGCCATAGGAGCAGAAGCAGAAGGAGGCACATTATAAACAACTACCTTGGATCGAAGATAAGTTGCACAAGAGTTTCAACACGGGGTGTTAAAATAACGAGAAACGGATCGCTCTTGCATAAGCAAGTATGTTGCTGGTTATGCTGCTCAGAAGATGCGTGATAGATTCGTGATGTTGTGATGGATCGAGTCTCCGGCAATTTGTACCAGAATACGGGTTCTTGTGCACCTCCTCGCATCGGAGATACCGCAAACATAGGTATGCCATATGGGGGAAGTGTGAAAGCCCGCTGCGAAGATATCAGGATCTATTAATAACATTACCTGACGAGCAAAATGTTCTGCTTAGCTGGTATTAATTCCTACAAACCTACAACCCTCATACCAATCATAAGTTTATCTCCACCTCCATCAGCACTATAGTTGATAACGGCGGTCAACGCTTGCGTGTACAGTCCCACAAAGACCGAGCAGGAACTTCGAACAGAAGAAGCATGTCGGTGACGCCGCCTAACCAAGCGGTGGAGGCACATTGATTGCCGGTCGTTCATGCATCAGCCATGCGACGTGCTCATCGTTACACGGCGAGGCCCAAGGCTCGTCTGAGCCTTCCTCTGCAAATCAAGCCGACATGGATTCCGGTGTCGTCAGATACATTTCGATAGGGACGGTGTGACCATCCCTTATGTAACCTTGATCAATTCACGGCGGAGACTATTCCCTTGTTCTTCTTCCCAAGGCACTTCCGTTACCGTGAAATCCCAAAAAAAACGGTTGTCGCGACGTGAGAATGGCAGATCTCGCGGCAGGAGTCTTTCAATCGGTTCCAAAAATCTCCCAGTACCGCTGGCCGGGCACTGATATTTCCGAACGATTTGACGTCGAAAACCCTGCGACCGAAGAAGTCGTAATAACAGTCCAGGCAGGCGACGAAGAGACCGCGAACCCTGCCGTTCAAGCAGCCCAGGAAGCGTTTGGAACCCACTGGAGATGGAAGACTCGTACGGAGCGCTCAGCCTTCCTTGACAAGGCGGCTGATGAGCTACAGAAGCACTCGCAGGAATTTACCGTCTTGCTCTGTCTGGAAAATGGCAAACCGTGGCGAGGCGCCCTCCACCGGTGTCAGGTTCCTAGTCATGATTTTCCGGTACTTTGCTTCCGCGGACAAACTAGAGACTAAGTTCTTCGACCAGGGCAGCATGTACTCTGCAACAACCTACAAGCCGCACGGCGTCCGTGCTGGGTCCTTCCATTCAATCGGCCTCCGGTCCATGCAGGTAGAAATTGGCCCCTGCGCCGACCATAGCTCCAGCTATTCTAGAAATCAGAGGGAAAAACGCTATCCCCGTGTCTGAGGATGCTGGTATTGACCGTGCAGTCCGTGATGCCTTGGATGGCACTTCTTCCAACAAAGGTGATAAGTGAGAAAGAAAGGTGCTACGCTAGCTGCACAAGGGCCTCTTCCATCCTCTCCCCCCGTGGCAAAAGGTTTCTTCATCCCATTTGGTCTCCCTCACAGACATCAAAACCCCCAATGACCATTCATTGCTCAAGACGCAATATTCGATCCTGTCGTTGCAGCTGTCATTCCCTTCAGCACCGAGGAGGCGGTTCGCATTGCCAACTCTTCCCGCTAATCGGGCTCTTTGCAGACGTACACTCTCGAGGCTCGAAGCGCACGATAACAGTGGCACGGATGCTAGAGGTCGGCGTATTTCTTTTTAAACCCCCTATCACCCTAGGGATTCGGGGCACTCCCTTTTGGGGGTGTGAAGGAGAAGGAAACACTGGATCGGGGATATTGCGGGAATGTAGCCGAGCAACAAAACAGATCCCTGGTGGGATGGAGAATATGCCACCATGCGAAGGAGTTGTTGATATGTTTGGGCTTTGAAGCGGGATGATTTCATCGTTCTTAAAAATGGTAGCCTTCAAAGTCATCTAATTTCTTCAATAGCTGGTCCCATAATTCAGCCAAAGTCTTCTTCGCTACTGTACTTCTGGCCAATGGAGCCTGTACTGTTGGACTACAGCTATCATACTCGTATGCGTTCCCGAAATTGGGAGCCTCACGATCATACTTACAATCGCTAATTGTATTGACTACAGCCTCTGTCGTTTTCGCGTGGACAAATCTCATGGGATGTATAAGGTAGTCTAGCTGTGTACCTTACAGCTATGGTATAATGTGCTCGGATAGTGACATCAAATGCTGTCATCCAAACATTCTATAGGTAGCATCTTTCAAACAGCACTCTAGCACTCTGGCACACTCTAGCACTAAGATGTGTGGATGTGTTTTGATCTGATGATCGGTTGGGCATGATAGCGACGATGAATCGGTTGTGGATGACTGCGTTATGACTGCATTGTTCTTCTGCCAATACCAGCGAAGAGTGTTAGTCAGGTCTCATATACCGGGTGTTACTGCCATGGGCCATTCGATGGATGACATCACCGCGGAGCTGTGCGCGAAGGACTCCGTATTGTCCAGGAGGTCCAGCCCGCATGCACTGCACAGCCACCGCCACCGACACACTATATTCTCCGTGTGGCTCGAGCGTTCCAGACCTTTGAGCGTCACTCGAAGATAGATCTGCAACGCAGCAATTTCTATTCACGGCATCAATTAATTAAGGTACACAGGATTCCGGCCATCGCCCTTGCCCACCCGGCATAAAGCGTCTTGCTATCTACTGTGGTATTGTTCTGGCTTCCGAGAACGACATCCGCAAGGTACTATGTACTCCGTATGAGGCGTACAATGATGTCCGCCACCAGAGGCTACACAACGCCCAATCATGCAAGCAAAGCACAAGCGGAGGTCATTAACCCAGCTTCCCACCCTTCCGCGCACGGCGTTCTTATCATTTCTCATGTGCGGGATCTTACCTACGGATGACTCCGAGAGATCATCGCACAAGATCTACGGAGTACCTCCTGTAAGCCAAGCGGTGAAAAGTTCAATAAGAATTCACCGTTCAGGCGGCACTCTCAACGGCCTAGCTGTAGGGTCGTAGCATGACTCGGCACTTTTATCAAGAAACATCTGCTACTACCACCTACTTTGGTGCTGTGGGTGATAGGTGATAGATGATCGGACTAGGTACCTTAGGTAGTAGAAACGGCCAAAGAGAGTGTGGCTAATCGGCATCGAGAACTGTCAATTGATTGCCAAGTCAGCCACATCCCGGACCCTGCTCCGTACATTATGCACCATGCCAGTTCATCGGTCAGGTCAGGGCGCCGTCAGTGCAGGGATATGTATTATTGATTACGGGATGCAGTCATTGTTATTGGCGAATCTAGAAGGCATTTCAACGCGTCAACGGGTCAACGTGTGGATGAAACGGAGGTGGGAAAACTATGCCGTGCCGCCAAATCGCTTGACCGGAGAGACTGACAAGCCACAGCTAGAGGCGAGGGGGTCGGAGACACATCCGCCAGTCGTCATCAATAATTGATTGATATTAAGTTATGACAGCGAATGGTTCCAAGGGCCATGCGTGTGACACGTTGTTTGTGTGTGGTAATGGGAAAACGTGCGTTTGGATACCTTAATAGAAAATATTCGGATGTGACGTAAGGTTGGAGACACGACTATGACGACATTCGACAATGGTTTCTATGGAGTAAATAATTCTATTGTGCCACGTTGGCGATAGACACCGAGCCCTCGGGATAAATCATGATAGGTTGGGAAGTGTGGCTGTGCACAGGTAGGTTGGTAGAGAGAGGTACATTGGTAGAGAGGTACATTGGTAGAGAGAGGTACATTGTACACTGTGTTCTCGGCTATTAGGCCACGGATGCCGTGGCAAAAAGAAGAGATGGTTGAATGTTCATTCGTATCGTGTCTGTAATGTATCATTTGCCCGTAGACACGTGTATCGTCCCCAGGTCAACGCCAAAGCGAAAAAGTCCAAATCGAAGAGCAAAAAGTCCATCAACGTTTTCCCGGGGTATATATATGGATGGCAGTCTGAGGCAATCGAGGCGACCACTAGCAGTTCGCTCCGTCAAGAAATACGTTGACGTGATAATCGTAAAAACAAAGCTGGGTATCATAGAACAAAAGAAATGTGCGCAGCCGGGAGATGGAGCCTAGAATAAAAGTCTCATCTCCAAATTGGACGTTGTGAAATCGGCAGAGCTGGGCTTTTCCAGCTTCGGCGTTGCTTCTGAATCAATCGTGAAAAATTCAACAGCCATGTCCTGGCCTTCCGGTAGCTCTCTGACAACTTCGTCATCAACCATGACCCTAAGACCTTTGGGGTTGATCCGAAGAGTACGAGTGATCGTACTTGGATCGACCTGGCATTTGATGGCGATATTAGTGATGAGGTCTTGCAACGTCCGCTCCATGAGATAGACGGCTCGGTAGTAATCGTGGTCTGCTGAGCTTCCAGAGACCTTGACCAGAACGTAAAAGCACGCAACAGGTTTGATTACCCGCTCCGGAGGGGCTCTGTAAGATGGATCAACCCCAAGCGCCTCGATCCAGTCCGGTAAAGAGGCATCAGTTGGACGGTGAACTTTGACGGCCGAACCTGAAAAACCTGAAGTGACGTTGACGATTGAGGTATCGAAACGTGCACCCGGGAGATTGCCAAAGCTGTCCCAATCGCCAGGAATTGGTCGAGTGCGATCAAGGTGAGTGGGATACTGAAAACCAGAGTGCTCGGCGGACCGTGGCTGTGACGGAACAGATTTGGAGCTTGGCGAAGGGGAGACGATGCAGGAGTTGGTTGGAGTCGTCTCCACGCTTACTCTTTGGTCACAAGACGACTTGCGGCTAGCAGGCTCGATTTTCGTGAGGTCCGAGGGCTGCCCGGGCAGTGCGACTGGATATAAGTCCGGATCGTCTTGTTCATAGCCTCTCAGATAGAGTACGCTGACGGGTCTGGTGGAAGTAAACATATCCTGCATCGTCGCGAGCTTATAGTGAAGATCTTCCTCGCCCGTGGGCCGACCCGGTGAGCCCTGTGACGAAATTGACCACGTTCTTTTGTGCTTCTGGACCTTTCCGGGTCGATGGCTACCGCTCTTGGTGGCCATGGCGCCGCTTCGTTTTCGCTTACTAAAATCTTTGATCCCCGACTCGACCTGGGCGATTTGCTGTTTAAGCTTGTCAATGGTCTTCTTGATATGAGCTACATCATTTGAGAGCTTCCGCTCTGCCCCGTGGTCCCTAAAGAGTTTTACCTTGCAGAAGCAAACCTCGACTGTAGATCCTGGCGGTGAGTCTGGCGTACCGGCAGAGACGATCTCAGTCTTGGCGCAAAGACGAACCGGTATGCCTTTCACACCTTTAGAGTGACTGAAATCGGTCGAGAGGAAGTTGAAGCGAACGGCAACCGTGCACTCTGCTGTGGTCGAGCCTTGAGTAGGGCTCCAAGTCACAGAAAAACAATCAAAAGAAGCACGTTCGATTTCCACTCGCGGCCGTTTCGTCTCCTCGTCGCCGCCTTGATTGGGATCGACGTATTCGACTGCTTGGAGTTTTCCGGCTCTCTGATGGGCTTCGGCTAATCCTCTACCTTCCTTCCAGAGTTGCCAACACGCCGAAGGACGCTGTCTCTGCTGCTCATCCTCAAAAGAAATGCGGACAACAGTTCGGTATTTGATCGGACCAGTTGAAGGGCGCATACCCAGACTATCGACTATAGTCATCGAATATGCTTGCCCTTTATTAAGATAAGTTACTGGGATCTCGTCCGAGTGGCGGATCATCGCTGTCGGCGCATTGAGTGTTACTTGATAGCGGAACCTACATCGAAACATTAGCAACCACAAAAATAATTCAATGGGACAAATTTACTTCTCTGTCGAAGCAATGGACGGCGCTGGCATGGTCGTGTCGAAAATTCTGGCTGGAAATACCGGGATCTCCCTTTGCGGCTCTGTTTGCATGCTCATCTCTTGTTTGGGCGAGCCATTGTTTTCAGTGTCCATTGCGTCGAAGCCCGAGTCTTGATGGATAAATGAGCTAGGTGCGTAGGACTGCTGCGGATTGAAACTAGTCGTGGTTTGGAAAGAGTGCACGTCGAGTAGGTGAGGATGAAAGCCGTGCATATCGATCGCTGAGTGGATATTGCCCTCAAGAGTTGGCATAGAAAGAGGCGTCCCTAAATGGAAACCCATTCCCGGGGTGTGTAAATCACCGGCTTGATTGTGGTAAATGGTACTCGTCCCTCCCGGAGTTGGCGTATAGTAACCTGAGGGCTGGTTCGCAAACGAAGGAAAGTGGAAAGAGGTGGTGTCGAGCAGAGAAGGAGTGAACCTCCACTGATCATTGGCTTCTCCAGTACTCAACAACCCATCTTTGCTATCTTCGTGCTCAGCCATTCTTCTAGAGACAAGTATCCGGATTAGCTTTTCGGTCTGGTAAGCGGAGCGCGAGTTTGCTCATAACGACGTGTACGACGCGACTTTTGAAATTGTCTGGAAAAGTATATTTTGAATTGAGAGACACTACAAAAAGAAGTCCGCCGTACCTCTGATCCATGGCTGGGTCTGATAAAGCGCCCGTGTTACTGCGGGTGGACGTTGCGGAGGTCGTTGGCACCGTCCCAGGCCCTACGCCGGGAAACTTTTGTTTGAAGGAAGCATAGAGCTCGTCGGCGGGTTTTTGAGTGCTCTTCCTAGTTGCCAGATGGCCCAGTCAGTAGAGCGCACAGAAAGCAAGCAGTGATCAACGTATTCAAGTATGTTGACTTGAATGGCAGGATACTCACCGATTGCGAAACATTGGATATATATCTGTATCGCGTGCAGGCGATCAGAGCCCAAGTCCAACGGCATGTATAAGACTTTTTATAGAACTATGAAGATCTATAGCTCGAAGGGAACAATAAGATGGAGACTGCGGTCAACAGGATATAGTACTTGGGGGGTGCAAGCGCATCTACGATGAAATAACAAATAATGCCACAAGAAATTAGACCCAGTCCATTGCCAAGTCAAGTAGCGTTGATTTCCGAGGCGACCAGGGTCCAGGGCCATAACCATAACCATACCTACCCTTACCTTACCTTACCGTTCTCCATTCATTACCTACCCTTAGGCACATCCGTCATCCCCATGTTCCACACAGTCTTTCAGTTTTGGGCCAGGGTGTTGGCTTTAGCTCAAACAGCGAACATACTACGTAGCACCTTAGGCGGGCGCCACACTTGGGCTTGTCTGGCCGGCGACTGGCGGTGCAACTTGCAGCAGCGCCGTGTACTACTCCGTACATGTACTACGGCCGCAAGGGGGGGTATGACTTAGCGTTGACGACTGGGGATCGGACAAGGGGGAGGGGGTGACGCTCGGGATTCGGGAACAACAGGCATTCATCCAAAGGCATGTGCCGTGTCCCGTGACGGATTGACCAAACCACCTTACGCAGTTACGCTCTACCTATCAAACTTCCTGACCCGGTGCGCACCACCAAAGGGCGCTTGAAAGCGTGTTCCCGTCCGATCGAAGCCCAATCGAGCCTCCCCTGCCGGCGTCCGATAAAAGCATACCTTACCTTACAAGTTACATACGTAAAAAAAGGCTTGTCTCTATCACTCGAGGAGCGGCTGCCCCGATGGGATGAGCCACTCAGGGATCGATCGATCAGCCACACCCAGAACGCTGATCCCCCAAGTCCCAAATAGAGTCTCAGGCCATCTCTCGTTCCGGATGATTTGCAACATCCACCTCCCACTGCGTTGGAAGATCAACATGCGGTAAAGATGTCACCATGCACGTAGGGCGATCCAAGAGGGAAAGGTGGATCTCTTACTCTAAACCGCAATTGTAATTATAGATGGATCCCACAATACGTAGACCCGCTGTTCAGCGTCTCTCTCTCTGTTCATCCGAGTTTCTGAACGAGGTAATGGAACTATCCAAAGAGGAAATTATTTGTGGAACCAATGAACACAAGCGAGATGAGATGGTCGGGAAGGATGACTTCACTGACTCTCGATCTTCTGACAGCCGTTCCACGGTTCCCACATGGGGAAGCTTCAACGTGATAAGAGGAGATACCAACAGTGAAAGGCTGGACAAAGTAGCAGCGCATCCTGAAACAGCCAATCGAATATAAGAGATTGTAATCATACTCAAAGACAACCAATAAGACATGGTTGCGGAACTTTCCACTTCGATAATTGGTACATCCGTGTCTAACATGGGAATCAGGGGGTGAATTGGAATTTGCGTGCATCCCCGCTCGTAATCTCGTGCAGGTATTAGGGAAATTGCGTATGAGCCACACTTTCTGCATCAGCCACCGCTATTTTAACTCCCGTACACAGCCACGTATCCCTGTGGCGAGTGAGTACGCGGCAGTCGGGAAACTTTTCTGGAGGGTCTGAGCGATCATAGGTCCGCTCCTAGGAACTCCATGGCCTCATGGAGGATCATCATCTTGCTAACAGCAATTGCGTGTTCTCGCTTACGCTAGCATTTGAGGCAGTACGGAGTAGACGGAGTAAGATCATATCATGCTGCATGTGACTCCGATGGGAGATTCTTCACCGAGCCTCGCTTGAGCCGGGAATCCCGATATATCTGAGATACTTTCGGTAACATTAGTACTTACTGGCTCCTCAATGAACGACTCTTTACTCACCATCAATGAGAACTCGTGTTAGAGAAAGAGCCCAGAAAAAGTAATTTTGGCATCCAGCAAGCAAACTAGATTATATAGAGTAGCTTTTACACCAAATTCTAAAGTCAACGGTCATATCGTATCTGATCAACATCTGTTGTCAACGAGTATATATGTACAGTGTGGGATGGAACAGAAATAATACAGGGCAGAGACCATGACAGCTAGTACTATCAGAGAAAATAATGGCACAAGAGAAACGCGACACCTCATATAAAGACCTATTTTGCCTTGCAGATTTAGGAAAGCTTTTGGTTCAACTGAAGATTGCGTCACGGGCCAGTACAGTAAACACATACACAGAAGCAAATTGAGAGATACATATAGGGCCAACGTAAAAGGATAGATGGATACAAAGGTCGATAAAATACAGATCCCCAGTCAACAGATGAAATGAGCGAAGCCTGAGGCGCCATCTTCTTAGAGATATCACGGATTCCACCTCATAACGCGCTGGACATCTCGGAATGGGTGATTATTCAAGAAATGTCGCGTTCAAATATTAAGTATCTGATCATACATATGATATCATTACCGTGTGACAGGTTGGCAAACATAGCGATTCCGATAACTGTTGCAGCTTGTCGTGGTCATCGAGGACGCCTCGACTATTCTCATGCGGAAGAAGGAGGTGGGTAGAACATGTTCTGCTGCTTTCGGGTAAGACCTCCAATTGACGAGTACTCCCTCGAAATTGTTTCCCATGCAAGAGAGCGAAATGTTCGGAGAAGGATAGGTGAAACGATGCTGCCGACGCCAAAGGCCATCATCGGAGGGAAATGCCACCAAGACTGGTCTAAGGGCTTCCAGGTCAAATCCAATTCCGTAAGATCAGTAGCCGGCAAGGTATAAATATCGCTGACTCTAATCTGATCCGATGGGTTGCCCTACCAACAATGAAAGGCGACAGCATTGAAAAGAAATGTGGATTGTTAATTGTGGGGCACGTTCAGAAGTCGCTGGCTGGTAGTGTAAGTTTCACTGTAATTTCGCTATCTTATCTTCACGTGATTGATTGCCCTTCAAAAACGTCACTTGGGACTTGTGCTATGTGCAGTACCTCAAAGCAGCACTACATCATTCCCTCCAACCCGGCTGTAATACAGCCTACCTAATATGAACTCATCTTCCTTAGATACTCCCGCCATAAGGGAGCAAGAGGAACGAGTCTCACCAGCTCCATCAATTACAACGTCCACTGCCACAGCATCAGCAGATGCTCCAACAACCTCACTACCCAATTCCTATGTGAACGAAAAAGGCTCTGATGACACCTCGAAGCTGAAAATCCTACTCGGCATACTACGGAAGTAAGGTGGCTCCAGGTGTCCAGGAAACATGATTGCTTTTACTGGGTGGAAGGGGTCGTGCCGCGAGCTCGTATTACTTGAGCGGCTCCGGCGCTGACTTTATATCAAAACAGGTTCATTGGCGTGACAGATATTGCCTCCGTCAGGTTTTCACTGCCGGCTCAGCTCCTCGAACCGACGCCTAATCTTGGTATAACAAAAAACGTCTCCTGGATTGAGGTCTGCTGAGAACATTACGCTGATACCGTCGATCAGAGTACTGGAATTATCTAGATCGACCAGAGACATTCATAAGGCTCGTAATAAGTCTCGCGATCTGGTTTGCTTGACTGACACTTATATTTAGTATTGGCGACTCGGACGATGAACTTGGGCGCATGTTGGCTGTCCTCCGATTTTGGTTCACAAAGGATTTGGTGGGCCACTCTTATAAATATGACCTTGGATCGTAAAGACTGATGCACTGATGTAGAAATACGTCAAAGGCAAGCCATGCAAACCTTATAACTCGGCACTGGGAGAATTCTTCCGGGTACGTTGGCACCAAGATGATTCATGTACCCAGTTGTATTGATGAATGGCAGTGTAACTGGGAGGTGGAGGATACAGCGCCGCCCATACTTGGCGGTGGCGAGAAGCAATCTGCTACCAACAATACCGATACCTCGAACAAACCCGTCAGAGTATCATACATCACCGAGCAGACCTCCCATCATCCTCCAGTCTCAGCCTTCTACGTTGACTGCCCTATTAAGGGTATTACAGCCCGCGGATTCGATCAATTGAGCGCCAAATTCACAGGCACGAGCATTCGGGTCACGCCAGGCGCCCACAACCTCGGAATATTTATCAGCCTCTCAAACCGAAACAACGAGGAATACCAGCTTACCCACCCCGCAGCCCAACTAGGTGGATTACTCCGGGGTTCACTTTCCGTTACCGTCGCAGACACATGTTTCATCACTTGTCCGAAGACACGATTAAAGGCCATCCTGCACTACCTCGAGGAAGGCTGGCTGGGCAAGACCCAGAACAAAGTACTCGGTGTAGTATTCCGCTACGATCCCAACAACGATACCAGAACCCGAATAAAAGATGTCCCCGAAAAGGATGTCCTCGCCAGACTAGAAGGCGGCTGGCAAGACCAAATGCAATACACCCTCACGAACTCCAAGGTAACCCCCATCTCACCTTCCCCCAAAAACAAACACCTTCCACCGCTAAAACACCTCCCCAGGATCCCACCATCCTAATCGACCTCAAACCCCTCTTCCCCACCCCCAAAATCGTCCCGCCAACCACCTCCCAACTCCCCAATGAATCCCGCCGCTTCTGGTCCTCCGTCACCACCGCCATCCTCTCCAAACAGTACGCGCAGGCCACAAAAGTAAAGCAAGAGCTCGAAGAGCGGCAGCGCGAAAAAGCCGCCGAGCGTAAAGACAGGGGCGATGACTGGCGACCAAGGTTTTTCACGGCGGCGGTGACGCCGTTAGGAAAGCCGGAGCTGACACGGGATGGGAAGAGGGCGTTGGAGGGATTGCAGAGAGGGGAGTATGCGTTGGAGGAGAGTGTAGTTACGGGGGCTTGACGGTTGGGCGACTTGTATAGCGATCTTGGTTGACTGCTGGGCAGGTGTTTTGGAAGGTATTGTTTCAGGCATTAACCGTGGCACTTTTGGAGCATTGATGGGTCTCTCCTCGGCGAGGCTGGTAGAACCCTAGAATCGTGGGGTCGAGTAGAAGATAGATACATCTTTACTGTGTGAGAAATAGAATCTCTGTGACTGAGGCTTTGCTTTTGACTTCGTGTGCGAGTTAGGTATGATAGATCTAATGTCATCTTTCGGTCAACTATTCCAGCCGCCCAGCCTGTCTCTCTATGGATTTTCGCGCACGCACTTTGTGTTGTTCGTTGTCCGATCTATGCGCTTTCACCACTCAGCCTATACAGGAACACCCATCACAGCGCCGCCTTCCCCGCAACCCGCCACCTCTCCCCGTCTTGCACCTCCACCACTTTCCCCTCTCCCTCCAACTTCTTCAGAACCTGCACCACACCCCTCTCCGCCGGCTCATGCAGATTCTCAGGCACATCCCTATAAACGACCTTCACAATCTGCATCGGCGTTTTCGCATCTTCCGCGCCCCTCAAAACGCTCAAGACCTCCTCCTCCCGCTGTTGCCGATGCTGGATATACTCCTCAATCCTGGCCTTGCCGTCCTCAATCACAGGCCCGTGGCCGGGGTAAGCCCGGCCTGAGAATTGCTCTCGCATGCGGTGGAGGCTAGACAGATAAACGGTCAGATCTTCGAAGACGGCGGTACCGTGGCCCAGCACGTTATCACCCGTAAACATTGCGTTCTCCTCCTCCAGTATTAATGCCATATGATCGGTCGTGTGGCCTGGGCAGTGGAAGGCACGGAGGGTTGCTCCTTGTGATTGGAATGTTTGGGATTCATCAATAGGGCATTGGCCAGCGCCGGGACTGTGCTTGGAGATTTTCGCTTCGGGGCAGAGCGATAAGAGGTCCTTCACGCCGCCAATGTGGTCAGGGTGCCAATGAGTTATGAGGGCTTGGGAAATGGTAGTATGCTCTGAGGTAAGAACAGAAGAGAGGAGGCCAGACCAAGAGGGCTTGCCTTCGCCCGTGTCGATTAGGAGGCGTCGTGGCCCCATGCCGATAAGGTAGGTGTTTGTGCCTGAATGCCTTAGGACCAATGAAAGGGCCAAAATATGGCCAGTAGATTTACCTTGTAGAGTGAACTATCCCGTCATGATGAGTAAAGTTCTGGTTCTTGTTCACATGTAGAGGAATTACCTTGCCTGGGTTTCCTCCAAGAATTCGTATAACCAGTGGACTGAGCTTCTCGACCTCCGGCAATTGGATCAACTGGGTTGCCATTGTTGTGACAGCTTTGCTGCTCCTCTGGGAAACTAAAGCTTTTGCGTTCTGTGACAATAAGAACATTGGAGGAATGCCATACTAAGGCACCATAATGGTTCACGCGGGCTTCGTGATTCTTGATCGTTAAGCAGGGTAGGGTGATAGCCTCGGTTAAATCGCCTAGTGCCGCAATGACGAAGAAGACTTTTAAGAGGTAGAAAACACGAGTTTGAACAGTACTTCCCTTTGGAATTGCAGAGAGTTACTCAATTCTATGCCGGACCATGAAACACTGTGGTGAACTGAGATGGAATCGCTGCCCTTGCCGAGCATTATGACTAGCCCGAAATTGAATAGATGGATTCAATAGGTTTGCTCTGGACATTGCTTCGATCCCCCATAGTTGATGTAATAGAACTATATTGTGCGACGGCTGGATCACACGTCTGGAGGAGGTGAAAGGCGTCTGTGGGTTTCTTGCCTTGGATCCGGGACGCCATATCCGACAGGTATACCGGATTCTTCCCTCGTCCTCAGAAAACTCTGTAATCTTTCATCTTTGTTTCCAAAGCTGTACGACTCTTTCCGTCTCGTTTGAATCGAATAGCTGCAGTCTCCATGAACAGCTTCGATTCGTTCCCAGAATGTCCTGGAGTAATCTCCAACCAGTGTTGTCTGGCCAAATCCACTCAGAGCTATGACAATAATGATAAGAGAAACGAAACCTTCGTTGGAGAAGTAGACCGGCGCTTGCTTCGCTTTCCCACTCCTATCTCTTTGATACCATCTCTCCCAGTCCTCCCAGGTCGCACAATGAGACGGCGAAGAATCGTAATCAAATCCAGACCATCTTGTACCAGTGTTGTGACTCCAGTTGCGTTTTGAGAAGTCGGAGTCTGATTGACCGTTCCAACCAGCACCATAGCAATCATATGCTTTCCTCTTTTCAGGATCTGAAAGAATGTCGTTGGCGGCAACCACCAAACGATATCGCTCCATCTTTACTATATGCGGTAAGCCATTGACTTTGGCAGAGTTGTGCTGATGACTATGTCTATCTGGATGGTACAGCTTCACAAGTTCGTAAAAATGCCGCTTCGAATATGGTGCAGTCTTTTTGAGATGGAAAATCTGATATGGTGAAGGAATTGCGGTAGCTGAGGCTAGCTCAGGCCAGGGAAACTCATCTTGCTTGTGTGAGCGTGGCTTGTCGGAGTGTACTTGGGCATAGTCCCGCCATTGAGGTTTCCGGCTCTCAACCCTTCGGAATCCTGAGTGGGGCCGTCGTGTTGGAGGGTATACCGGAGAAGAGCCCATTTGCTGGGGACAGTAGATGGTATGCAGATTCCCATATGAGAGAAGGATGCTGGGCTTCTTCAACATTGTGTTCAGATTCGATTTGGTTGTACATTGGTGGATACAATAATCGATGACGAGGGGTAAAGATGTGGACGTTATTTAGCGCTTATGTACAGTACATAACCGATCTTCGAATGTGTAAGGTCTTCCGTCCAAATGAACAAATCGACTCCGGGTTCTGTTGACATTGTAAATTTGCTACACCGCTGGTGCCATAAAATGAATTGGACCAAGAAGTATGCGACTGGTAAATCTTGAATATATAATTGGTCCCGACCTGGCTGGGGTCGGTTGTTGTTTGCTGGCTTTCCGCACCCTCGAGGAAATCCCTTTATGCTAGAACGCGTTTCCGTCATTTTAACGCGGTTACATTTCCTTACAAGTACCTTGCACCATTCCCTGGCTTCAGACTCCAAGAACCTCCCTTGTTGTTTTTATTTTGAATCGTTGCCGCCCGCTCCACTCTCAGTTGTCTGAGCAATGTCTCGCTTGCTCAAGATCACGCCGAGTTTCCAGTACACTCGGAGCTCCACTACGTCCAGCAGAGGGTATAATGAGGAATCTGGTCTCTGCTACTCAGAAGTCACTTGTAGCGGAGGTACCATGACCGCAGACTGGACATGGAAGACCACCGGAAGATTAAAAATGTACGAAAAGCACAGGTCCCATGGCCCCGGATGCTCGTCGCTCAGGAACATGGCTATTCGGGTTGCAATTGTAAATTCCCTGAGTATCACGCCTGAGACTCTCGCGGAGGTACCATGGGAGGTTGCTAAGCAGCTTTGGGACAAGATCATTGCTTCGTACGTCAATTTGTCGTTTCTAAAGGTGCTGCAACACCTGTGCTGACCGAAGCACCTATGCAGCAAACTTGATAGTCTTCATGTATGGAAAGTTTTTGCTTCAGCATACCCTAATGAGCTCGAAATTACTCTCAAATGCAAGAAGCTCGTGATTGTAGAGCCGACTATGGGGTTTACACACTATATCACACATCTGACATCGCCTTCCTTCCGTTGGGTTACCTTCTTAACGCTTTCGAATATTACCTGTTCACGCACTGATCTCGTACATCTCTCCCAATTTACCAACCTAGGGATCTTGAACATTGGAAAAGGCTTCAAAGCCAACAATACTGGCCTCGATGATAGCATGATCAGAACTTGGATGCGCGCGGTCGTCGAGACTAATGCTTTTAGCATGCTTCATGTTCTGAATTGTTCTTCACAGAGGGAGATCACTGCCAAGTCTTTCAATTACCTGGCACACTTCCCTAGTCTAGCGATAATCAACTTTGCACATTGCAGTGTCAGTCGCCGAGACACGCCGGAAGCACTGAACTGGGGATGGAATCACAACACTGGCAAAGACCTTGGAAATTTCCTTGTCAATGCCCTCACTACATGCTCTAGATTGAACTCGATGAACCACGCTTACTTTCGTCAGAATGGAAAGTTCAGTCTCCCAACCTTGACTACAGAAGATGTCGAATTAATCAACTCTCTTCCTGTTTCTCTTCCTGTTCTGCATTGTTCCTTAGGCGCTTCTCTCCCTAGTACTCCCATGGACATGGCAAGGGATCAAACTATGATATCATTCCAGCGTCAGACGCTCTCTCCAGTTGCACTCGAAGCAGCCAAGGCTCCGAAGCGACCTGGAGTTGATGAACCGCGGTTAAATGGCTCCTCTCACAAAAAGCCAATGATGAGAGCTTCGAAGCAGCAAGATATGGGAATCCTACTGACGGGCTTCGGCTCTTAACAAAGGTACCAACGAGGTCCGGCGAGTGGAAGATTCTGATGTCTGGACGAATCCTTCTCGAACCAATAACTCTGCCTCCTAATACAACGATCAGTAGGCCATGAAACCCCTTACTTTTCGGGTCTAGAACTTTCCAACTTGGGAATGCCTTGTGCCTGAGATCTGCTCATTTCGCAGCCCATCAACCCATAACGAAAGCCTGATGCAAACTGATATCCAAAGAGTCCAGCACACAGCAACAGCTATCCAGCACCGCCATCCTCCGTCGAACTTTTCTCTTCCCGACGCACAACTGTCCTTGGCCTTTGGTAACCCGTTCCTCCGCTGTCAAACTCCAAGCTTCCAGTCCGAACACTAACTCGGTTTCCCGGCTACAGAGGCTCAGATGGGCTGCTTCATCTTCGCTGCCTACTACAGATGGAGGGGTATGGAGACACCACATTTGGTTGCATATCGAAAGAACAGGGGCAGATTGACATGTCGATCCATCAAAGGGGAGCGGTGCAAATACGAACTTTTGCCTGACCACTCCGTGACTCATTCGTGCAGAACAGAATGAGTGTGGAAGACAGCGATTGGCTTGCCGATGCCGCATCATTCGAGATGGATGTCCCAATCCAGCCTAGCGCGAAGAGCGCGAAAATGACGCGTAAGATATAACGCGCCACCTCTGACTCTGCACCGCGACGGAGAAGGCAGGAGTAACAGCGACGAAGACATTACACTGTATTAAACAGCTGTGCTATGCTATGCTATGCTATGCTGAATTGAGCAGATACTTGTGCGTCGTAAGATGCGTGCTTGAGATGAATGGGGGAAAACCCTTCCCCCTGACCATGTGCGCTGTAGAACGCCGCGCGACACATTCCGTAACAACGCCGCCATGAAGAAATGCCATGGAAACTTCTCATCGTAGAACGCATCACCCCCATATCCCCCCGTTATCGCCAACCTCAAGAAACCAGCTCCCCACCCAACTCCATACCCAGACCCGTCTCCTTGCTCATCACGGCTCTCACAGCATTGCTCACGTTCGGACTACCACCCGGTGGCACCAAGCTATCGAAATTGAGTCTCCTCCTCGCCTCTTTCGCAGCAAGAGGCGTCTTTGGGAGACCGGGAGTGCGGCTGCCAAAGGCACCTTGAGCAGGACTTGGCGTGATGTTGACAAAGTCTGCGAAGTTGAATTGCTGGCCTGGCGTGTTGAAGCCAGCCATGTAGCTGCCTCCGCCGCCGGGGGTAGTCATCATGGACGAGGGAAGGGCGTGTTGATTTGAGGGTGGGGTCGAGGGTGCGAAGATGCGGGGTTTTTGGGTTGGGTTGGCTGGGGAAGGGGAAGTCGCAAGGTAGAGGAGGAGGTCGGCGCCTTCTTCACCGGCGGTAGCATTCATGGTGGATTTCCGGTTACGGAGAGCGCGGTTGCGGGTTGGTGGAGGTGTACGAGGTGGGGAGGAAGTAAAGTTTGGGTGGGCGTGAGAGCTAAAGGAGTGGGAGGGGAGGTCGTGGGCTTCATCGTCATCAGAGACGTGACCGCCGAAGGAGGGGGAGTCAGGGATGGTGGATGTTTCGGAGGCGAACGAGATGTTGGGGCCGAAGTGGGCGTGATGGTGGTGGATGGGGGATGACTCTGGTAGATGGTGTGTGGTCTTCCATGAGGTCCGAGAGGTTTCGATGAAAGGAGGTGCCATTGAGTGAGCACGACTTCGCTTGCGTGATCCCGAGGTTGCGCTAGGATGCACAAAGGCAGGCTGGTAGAGCTTTCGTTTCCGGTACCCCTGGCTACTGCCTGGGCCGTTTATATCGTCGGAGAATATGGGAGCTGTGGTTGGAGATGAAGCGAGGGCGCTGGAAAAGAGCTGTACACCGGAAGAAGTCGAGGATGTATCTGAAGATGTTCCAGTACTTGAACCTGGTCGTTTACGCTTGATGCTGTTTTCGAGGTGGGCTTCGACGAGGTTGAAGCTCAGGTTGTCGAGGCCGTGCTGAGCTTTGTAGTTTGCTAGAGCGAGACGATCTTGTAGTTTTCTAGCCATCTGCAGAATTTGATTGTCAGTGGGCATCCAAGTCCAAGAGAATGTTCAGTCGGAGGGCTGCAGCAGGCAGCGGAAGGGCTGACCTTTGCGACTTCGACCCGCCGTAGAACCTTCCCAACGACGTCGTCTGGAACATCTTGCTGTTGAGGAGCCGACATATTGGCTGTGAAGATTTCAGAGTCTGTAAAATGAAATTTTGCTATGAATGCGGGGTGAAGGTCGTCCGGAAGATGAAGAAAGTGGGAAGCCGTAAGCGTAACGCCGGGGGATGAATTAGGGTTTGTGTTTCGAAAATGTTTGATATTTGACTGGATGTAAGGTAAGAGCACCTTTTCACGTGCTACACTCGAATACACAAATTCTTCCTTGGTGTAAGAAGGATATGTTAAAATCTCGAGAATTAGTTGGAAGCTGTTGGAGTTCGTCGTTGGAGTACTGGAGTATGGGAGGGGGGTGGGATCTTGTTCATTTTCTAGTGAGACGCGCCGCAATCGCTTGGTGCGCAGGCCAGCAGCCAGTTAGGTACCTACCTACCTTGGGCCATGGAAGCCAGCCCTGCCCAGCCACGAATGAAGAGCACCGGCATTTCTCCGTACTTCGGTAGATATCTCCAGACTCTCAGAGCTTTGTTCTTTGCTTATCTAGTACGGAATATTACCTCGTGCTTAGGCTTAGGATTAGGAGAACAGCTACGATGATGATGTTAGTCTGGTCACTTACTTGCTCCAACGCATACGACTTCTATTTAGGTAGGGTGGCCTACAAAAAACTGCTTGCCCTCTCAGTCGAGTTAGTACGCTCCCGCTGCTCTGCTCAGGCGCTATTCACCCACTACTCATCCAACTTACTGCAATAGAGAAGTCGAACTGTATAATACAGTCTATCGCTGTACGATATCTCTGACGTGCAAGTCGGATCATGTGCTGCTTGCCCTTGATGATTGTATGACCTTTGAGATGGTTTCTCGTGCTTTGCTCGCTGGACGAAGTAACGATATCATTTCCCCCCCCCCCCCTCGGCGAACTCAGGTTCATTATAGTCTCAGACTACCCCACACTGCTCTAGTGCTTTCACTGCACTTATCATGCACTTAGTATCAGCCGTGACAAAAAAAGACCAGTCCGAGTCGTTACCACGAGAGTCAGGATCAAAGTACTCTGTTGCCCTAGATCCTGAAAGAATGATGCCGTGCGATAGCATAGCTGAAAGCAGTAGTGGTGAATCACTGAACGCTGTGCCAAAATAAGAGACAGGGTTAAGCCTGAGTGTGAGCGCTTTGTCTATTGAATCCTCATCGCATACTTGCGTATATAGTCTAAAAGTTCTGTGGAACAGAGAAAAAGAAAAAGAGAAAACCCATCTCAGCGCTAGCGCGGATGTTTGTCCAGCCCACCAAAGCGAAATTCCGTGCTTGTAAAACGAACCGCTTTATGAGTCGATCATTTTCTAGCAGGTATCCAGAACCCTCTCCCTTCGCCTGCCCGCCAATGTTCTGAGTGTATTCCAAAATCTTGAAGCTCCTCTTCCCATAAGCCTCCGTTCCGCCAAAAGATGGCAGACATCCCAGCTTCAAACCAAGAAGGACCTACCCACTCGCCCCCGACTTTGCCTGAGGGCTGGTGCGTTGCACATCGCTTTCCATTCTTAGGATATCTAGAAGCTCACTGGGCTATTAGGCTCGCGCAGTGGGAAGGTCAGTCACGGAAGTACTACTATGCCCATAGTTACCGGCCACTCTTAGTGGGATATACCAACTCAGCCCGCGCTTTCCGTGTCAACACCAGATGCTACACCTCAGCAGACGACAGATCCCTTCAAACACCCTGTCAATACATCTGCAGCTGTCGTAGCATCTGATGGAACTGCGGTGGTCAAGAACGAAGACGGAATCGTTGAACACTATGAAGGACCTCATCGAAGTCTTCTTGAGATATGTGGCGTGGTCAAGATATCACGAATCAAGCTGATGCGTGTTTGATCAGGACTTAGCAATGAACGCTGTTATTGGGAAACACGGCAAACCACAACAGCAATCAGACTTTGAGGGGCTGGCTAGCTCATTCTTGGGAGGAAGCTCACATGGCGGCAGCAGTGGCGGTGGAAATAGCAGTAGTGGGAGTGAAGGTATAGCAGGGCAGCTGATAGGCGGTCTTCTCGGGTCCGGTGGTAAATCTCAAAATCAACAGTCGTTCAGCTCGCACTCGACGACTTCTGGTAGTGGATCAGGGCACGGCACTGCGATGTCAGGTAGTCAAGATCAAGGAGGTTTGATGAGTATCACATCGAGTCTGTTCGAAGAGCACCATGGGACAGCTGTACGTTCGAAAGACTTTGCATTGTTGATAATGTGCTGATCACAGCAACAGCCCCATATCAGCAGTTACGGCTACTTCTCAAGTGGTCAAGGATCGTCCAGCACATACTCTGGCGCAACTCCATCGGCAGCATATAAGCCATCGGGCCAGCAAGGCGCAAACCAGCTCGGGCCATCGAGCGGGCAATACCAAGCGCCCGGTCAGCATCCCAGTGGTAGTAGTACTCAGGGGTACTCTAACAGCTCGTCATACGGGCAGACTGTTCAGAATATGCCTGGGTCGTCCCCGTACGGACAAAATAATTATGGCTCGTAAGGCAACCTCGGTCAACAAAACCAGTCCTACTCATCTTTGCCAGGCAGCCAACACAACCCATCTTTCCCTGGTCCGCCAATAGCACCGTCCAACATCCCCCTTCCTGGCCCACCTAATTCACAATCCAATCAGTTATTCTCCGGCCCGCCAAGCTCCCAGTACAATTCTTCCTTCTCTAGTCCACCAATCGCCCAATACAACCAAGCTTACTCCGGCACAACAAGCGGTCCGCACAACCCGTCCTTTGCCGCCCAGCAAAGTAGCCAATATGGCTCTTCGTTCGCAGGGCTTCCAGGCGGACAATCTAATACAATTCTACCGGGACCTCCCCTTAGTCAAAATCCATCGGCTTTCCCTCGACCGCCGGCTAGCCAATACAGCGGATCAAACCCTGCCGGTTCTTCCTCACCAGCTTTTCCTGGGCCGCCGGCTAGTCAATACGGCGGATCAAATCCTGCCGGTTCTTCTTCATCGGTTTCCTGGGCCGCCGGCAAGTCAGTACGGCGGATCAAATCCTGCCAGCTCTTACCCACCAGCGCCGCCCGGGCAGCAAAGCTCACAGGCTTACGGTTCGCAAGCCCCACCAGCATATGGGCAGCAAAACCCGTCAAGGTCTTTGCCCGATGACCCTGGCTAAGTCTTGTATACTTCAATATGGGTAACCATTTCTAAACCTCATTCCTATAATCCTTTCTTCTCAATATTGTCTTACAAGAGTTCCGTTGGGCTATATCGGGATTGGCTCTACATGGGCGAAACAGCGACGCGAGACATCTGCATGCTTTTACTGTGATGCCATCTTATACCAACGCTGCGTGCATGCATTATGGGGGTGCAGAGATTCGAAATTACTCCTTTCTCTTGTGTTGTTTTACCTTTGGTGGGCTTGTGGGAGGGGGCGGGCTGGGGGCAGGATGTATGGTAGTGGGGGTATGTACATGGACGTCGCCAACTGAGATGGTGCTTGTGCAGATTCTGTGCTCTTATTGATGTGCGTTGAAGCTCAATCGAGCACACGAAAACCACATTCCAACATCCGCAAATCAACTAGCCAGCCGCCCCCCCCCCTCCAACGAAAAGCCTACCCATAAAGCCAACAAGATCGTAAGCTTTCCTGCCCAGCAAAGACCCTGGGACATCACCACTCGTTCCCAACACCACGTTTCCCCTTACAAAGAATTGCTTCCAAAACAACCGCCAATGAGATTGGTAACTTGAAACGTCTCCACCGCCCCCCGCAAAGTTCCACTACCCAAGCGCACTCAAGAGTTTCGTTCGATGAACGCGTGCGGTTCAGAAGCGACGCGGCAGTCGCCTAATGTTGCCACGCTTAAATACGCACGGTGGTTCACAACTGAGGCACCTTATTGCCCCGTCGCCAAGCGTTGCGCGCAGAGGTGTGTAGGTGCTACTATCAAAGACATCCCATTCCTGGATTCGATAAAGTCAGGTTCCACCCAAAGGCTTCGTAGGAATGCGGCGACGTTACTAATGGAGTTATACCTGTTCCGTAAACGTTTCCCTCGGATTGACTGGGCGAAAGAGATGGAAATTTGGACCGACCTCCGCTCCCAATCATGCACGGTGGTGGTGGTGAGGAACGTCGCTTTTTTTTTTTGGGGTGAGATGGAGATGATCTTCGCCTGAATTTGGGTGTTTTCTGGGTGGCCAGAGGGGGTGGGCTGCTGCCTGGTTGCCCTAGGCGTCCGGGGTGGATGGTTCGATACCGCGGAAACTGAGGTCCAGGCGCAGAGTCTTTCCAGAGTTGCCTGACGAGCCGTTTTGCCTTGGATTCGGAGCGCTCTGTCGCAATTTAAATTGGTCATGTCGGTGTGTGGATTGATCTAGACACTGTTTTGGTTTTGAAGTTGACGATTGAGGCGGCCGTTTGGGTCTCAGAATCTTGTAGTCTTGGCAGATGTGTTGCGTACGCTTCTTTACACAACTCAGCCGTGTCGATCATTGAAGGATTAAATCCAAGTCTTGAATCCTAGCCTTGTGGCGGAGCATGTACAGAATGAATTGTGTAGATCCTATGGAAATTCTATACCATGGAGCGGCAGGCGCCAGGGCGTGCTTGCTGCTTGTTCTGGAGCGTGGTATTCCGTACTGTAGTACTGTGACTCGATGGTTTGCTTCGTAGGAGCGTGCATGCAAGCTCGGCAAGTTCCATGGTGGAGGAAAAGGGATGGGCAAGGCTGCTGTCTCAACCTTAAAGTAATCTCCGATCTCCGATGCGCCCCGTTATATAGAGAATACTGATTTCTCAATAGATAGCGAAGTGTCAGCCTTGAGGCAAATACCTCTCCCCTGGCCCAGACGTCATCGTTGTGCCGTTGCTGTTGCTGTTGCTGGAGGAGATCCAATGGGTACAGGCCAACCTTTTCCTAGTTCTATGGCACGCAAAGGAATTCTCATTTTCTGTCAAGGAGGCTGTCATAGCCACGCGTACACGATAACCAGGACTGATGATCCATGACGTTCCGCAAGCGTTCACCGATTGGGTAGGTTGTCGGTCCGTTTGTCTTTATCTGCCTCGAATGCCGGGCTACGTAGGTGTTTCAAAATGGTCCACGGAGGCGGTGGCCGTCTTGTCACAACTCTTAGCCAATCTCGATCAATCCCCCGCAACCCTCTCGGACTACACCATAGCAGTGGCGTTTTGAAGTCGTCATAGCCTTGTCCTACAATTCCACGGAGGAACTGGCCTATGTACAACAAGCAAGGGCTTGGAGAGATCGAGGTCTCCTCATAAAGGCTGGAGCTTGATCCATTTCAATGCTGAGAAACCGATTTGCTTACTCTCCTGTTTCTT
>JAABUL010000618.1_pt1 | contig 75259 bp, 77 predicted proteins | sample 5559151 | NCBI WGS metagenome assembly JAABUL01 (sample SAMN10711876, study PRJNA513368) | rock metagenome | isolation source: Antarctica rocks | place: Antarctica: Victoria Land, Pudding Butte sud | reverse complement strand
ATTAATAATCGATTATAATCAATTATTTGGAAATTAAATAATTATAATCGATTATGCTTAGTCATCTAGGAGTGAAATCGTAATCGATTAAATAATCGATTACGATTATTTTTTTGGTCACCCTGGCGGAAGATGGGTTGGTTGATGGGCTATCCCGTATATCCCGCTGCTGATCGACTAGTTTCCGTGGCTAGTGGAGGTACAATGCACGCTAACATGATTGCAGTGAATCAGGATCAACCCCCGTCATCTCCGAACCTTCGAGGAAGTAAGGTAGCAAACCTTCGACCGACAACCTCCCAGTGCCAATTGGCAACTGTACATAGCTGCAGGCGACAAGACCAGCCAGATAGGGTGACTGCTTTTCGATCTGCACGATTCGGCATGGAACTACTGTTGGATCTGGCATGTCCTCCAATACTTCGCTAATAATGCGTCTCGCTACTACTGTTCGAGGAAGACGCCGAGCATATTGGCTGAATCACTTATCTCGTCCAAAGTATACGCGACCAAGCTGATCAAAGTAGGTACCTAGTCCTCAGATCGTCGACTGGAGACTCGCTCTCAGTCGAAGCCATGCGACAAGCGGGGCAAGATGCTTCGGTTTGATGCCATGCAGTACCCCTCACAATGGCAGGCCATTGGTCTTTCTGCCCTCCTCGTCTCTTTCTCTGTCATTGCATTCGCCGTAGCTTGGCCATCCGACCTGCAGATCCTGATCCTGAGTTTAGAGACACCAGCTTCAATGAGCGGAACCCGGCAAGGAGAAAACTGGTGTTCACCAATAGTCATCGTCACACCGACGCCATGCATCGAACCATGTCAATATACAACCAATCAAAGTGCAATGAATGAGCGGCATTAACGAGCTACGTTAGCCTGTGTTGTACGATAACTTTGCTGTTGATATTTTCTCCCATCGCGTGCAGTCTCTTCTCTCCAATTGTCCCATGCTTGCTGGGCAAAGCTCTCGAAATGCTTCGTAGAATCTCGACCAAATTCGGCAGGAGTAAAAAAGACGAAGTGAACGGAGTCAATGGGACGAATGGCATCACCAATGGAAGTGATACCCATGGGACCGACACCACCGGCAGCAGCGCGAATGGCAATTCAGCTGAGAACCCAACTGTCGACAAGCGTCACAGCGCCTTCGGTTTTACATCCAGAAAGGCAAAGGGAGACAATGTCGACCACTCCGCCAGCAGGGGCGAAGTCGAGAATTCTTTTGCCCAATTCGCTCAATTGATTCATGCTTCGCGTCGGCCTCTACCCACGCAGTCAGGAGATGGGGCTTATTTGGAACATAGAGAGCCTTCGGGCTTAATGTCAGATATGAAAGCCTTGGGATTCAAAGATGTTCATACATTGATCGACGTTATGAAGAACAAGGCAACGGGAGCATTGCAAGATGACAAGAAGTACCTGATGGAGAAAACAATCCAAGTAAGCCGACGTTTACACTTTGATATACTTTGTAATCTGACGTGGTAGTAGCTTGTCGCCGCGCTACCAACGACATCAAAGACAAGAGTCGACCTTACAAATGCCTTGGTACGCTCGGCCCCTTCCCCTTGTATGTCCGGCTTGTTACTCACGCTAGTGCCCAGATCGACGAGCTATGGAATTCTCTGCAACATCCGCCCATGAGCTATCTAGGAGATAACTTCACCTATAGGCAGGCTGACGGATCGAATAACGTGAGTTGGATTCGTCACAGTTCTGTAGCTGCTGACTGCTTCCAGAATTACCTGTATCCTAGATTGGGCGCTGCCAATACCCCCTACGCTCGATCTGTTCCGCCAACTACTATCTCTACCGGAGCTTTGCCAGATCCAGGTCTGATATTCGACAGTGTCATGGTGCGGGAGGAGTTCAAGCCACAGTAAGCGAGATTTCGAAATGATTCTTTCCGAATCCCATGCAGTATGTTGAATTGCAAGACGTGCCCTGGTTGTAGTGCCGCAAAGTAGACATATTCTGGTTGTTTCTTCACATCCCCCCTCACTTTACTTCGTTGCTCCTCCAAGAGAGATTGCTAAGTCCGAAACCTTGCAGTCCCAACAGAGTCTCCAGCGTGTTCTTCTATTGGGCCTCGTTGATCATCCATGATCTTTTCCAAACCGATCATCGAGACTTCACCAACTCACAGACTTCGTCGTACCTCGACCTCTCAACACTGTACGGAGACACGCAGGAAGATCAGGATCAAATTCGGACGTTCAAGGATGGAAAATTGAAGGCAGATTGCTTCTCGGAAGAAAGGCTGCTTGGTTTCCCTCCTGGATGTAAGTCATTATTTCCTTGTTGCGTTTTTCCCCATTCCCACCTCATGGCGTGCTCCGAAATCCGTCTCAAGAGCATGTACACCTGATTTTTGTTTCATAAGTCAAACTATTATCTTGATGAGGAAATGCTAACTGTGGAATCATTCAGGCGGTAAATTTAACAGTCATGACCCTATGGCACATACTGATATTTGCTACAGGCGTCCTTCTCATCATGCTCAACCGTTTCCATAATTATGTTGTCGAGCAACTTGCTGTCGTAAACGAGAACGGACGGTTCCATAAACCTAACGAGGGTCTGAGCCATGAAATGGCCGAGAAGTCATTGGCGAAATACGACAACGATCTTTTTCAAACGGGCAGACTAATCACATGCGGACTCTACATCAATATTACGTTGATGGACTATCTTCGTACAATCGTTAATCTGAACAGAAGCAACACCACATGGACTCTGGACCCCAGGGCGGATATGGGAAACACTAAAAACGCGACCCCAAGCGGTGTGGGCAATCAGGTCTCTGCAGAATTCAATCTTGCATACCGCTGGCATTCTTGCATAAGCGACAAAGACGATAAATGGACGCAAGACCTGTATAGAAAGCTGTTTGGCAAGGAAGCTGAAGATGTCACCCTTCAGGAGCTTCTCCAGGGCCTTGGGAAATGGGAGCAGTACGTTGTGTTTCCCTTTCTATTTTCACCTGTTTTGACCGAATCGCGAATTGTAAGGCATGTCTTAAGGGATTGTTGTTTCAAAGACATGTTTCATGAGTCTAGACAATGGTTTGCAGAGAAGATATTGACTCCTGCATCATACAGTTCACTGCCCAAAGATCCACAATCCCGTCCGTTTGCGAATCTTGAGAGAGACGCTGAGACTGGGAAGTTCCCGGATGACGGTTTGGTAGAGATCCTGACAAGCTCGATTGAAGATACTGCTGGTAAATAGCCCCGTTGTTTCGACAATGGCCGGCTCCTTGAGGCTGATTCTGGGTACATGCAGGTGCTTTTGGACCGAACAATATACCGAAATGCCTCAAAGCTATTACTGTCCTAGGTATGCAGCAATCAAGGGCATGGAATCTTGGCTCTTTGAACGAATTCCGAAAGTTCTTTCATTTGAAGCCCCATGAGACGTTCGAGGACATCTGCGACGATCCTCCAGTGGCGGACCAGCTGAGACACCTGTAAGACTAGATACTAATCACCTGTTGGATAATGAGCTGACCCCTGTAAGCTATGAGCATCCTGATTACGTGGAAATGTATCCTGGCATGGTCTCAGAAAGTGCCAAAGTTCCAATGGTGCCTGGTGTTGGAATAGCTCCATGCTACACTATCTCGAGGGCCATACTCTCGGATGCAGTAGCCTTGGTCAGAGGTGACAGGTTTTACACTATAGATTACAACCCCAAAAACCTTACAAACTGGGGGTTTTGCGAGGTGCAATACGACCTAGCAGTGAATCAAGGATGGTAAGCATTCCCGATATTCGCGGACGAGCACCATCTAATCTTGACAGTGTGATCTACAAGCTGTTTTTGCGAGCTTTCCCAAATCACTTCAAAGGCAATTCGATCTACGCACATTACCCTATGACAATACCCAGGCAAGTCTTTGGCCCTGTCATTGCGATCAAATTGCTAATTCCATATAGTGAGAATACAAAGATCATGCGTAGTCTTGGAAGGGAAAGCCAGTATTCCTGGGATCGGCCCCAGAAAATGTACGAGTCACGCTCCGCTTCGCTGCCTCAATACTAATGTGTTTCTAGCCCGCCGAGAGTTAATTTCACCTCTTACAAAGGCGCTAAATACATACTGGAGCATGCGACGGAGTTCAACGTCGTGTGGAATGACGGATTTGAGTGGCTCATGGGCAAGCAAGGGCTCGACTTCATGCTTGCTGGAGACACTTCTTTTCATGCGAAACAACGAAAGCTGATGGGTACTTGTTTATACCGCGACCATTGGCATCAGCAGATCAAGGACTTCTATGAACATATAACGCTCAAATTACTTACAGAGAAGAGTTGCAAGATCGCTGGTATCAATCAGGTTGACATCACGCGAGAGTACGTTCCCATCGTCGGACTACAGCCGTAGCATTGGCTAACTGCTCGAAGCGTCGGAAACCTTGCACATGTGCACTTTGCTGCCAACGTCTTCTCTCTACCTCTAAAGACCGACACCTCGCCCAACGGAGTCTACTCGGAGCAGGAGATGTACATGGTCCTAGCGGTAATATTTACCTGCATCTTTTTCGACCTCGACCCCGCGAAGTCGTTCCCCCTCCGCCTGGCCGCGAAAGCCGTGACTCAGCAGCTTGGGAAGCTTGTCGAAGCAAATGTAAAGATGGTCAATGCGACGGGCTTCATAGCTGGCATTGTCGATGGTATGCATCAAACCCACAGCCCTCTAACAGATTACGGGGTCCACATGGTCCGGAGGCTCCTGGAAAGCGGAATGGGTACGAGCGAGATCACATGGTCTCAAATTGTCCCAACAGCTGGTGCGATGGTTGCGAATCAGGCCCAAGTGGTAAGATTCTTTGTTGCGATACGCAATACATTCTCTCTGACGAAAATGTGCAGTTCACTCAACTTCTTGACTACTATCTATCCGATGAGGGAAAAATGCATCTACCTACCATCAACAGTATGCCTTCACTAGCTCATAGCCTTCCCGTCTGCACCGCGGTTCGCACTGTGAGACTTGTTTTGTGGATCTGCTATCCCTGATATCTCTCATAATCCAGAACTCAAGTCGTGGGAAATCAATGCTGACATGATAACTTCAATAGAATGGGCAAAAACCGAAGGCCCTGAAGCTGACAACAAGCTCCTTCACTTTGCAATGGAGGGTATCAGACTGAATGGGACCTTTGGCTCGTACCGACTATGCACAGTAGAAAAGACCATCGATGACAACGGCCGTCCAGTGAAGGTTAAGCCTGGAGACAAAATCTTCACCAGCTTCGTTGGTGCGAATCGCGAAGCCGAGTTTTTCCCCGAGCCAAACACAGTAAAGATCGATCGACCAATGGAGAACTACATACACTATGGGTTAGGACCTCATGCTTGTCTAGGTGGAGAGGCGAGTAGAACGGCATTGACTGCCATGTTGAGAGTGGTTGGCCGACTCGATAACCTTAGGAGAGCACCAGGTCCACAAGGGTATTGCTTCCCCTGTATCCTTGTGTTATCAAGTTGCGCTCGGAATTCCGCTGACTCCAACCCTTGCAGACAGTTGAAGAAAATACCTCGACCAGGTGGGTTTTATATCTATATGAGGGCCGACCATGGGTCGTACTTCCCATTTCCAACCAGTAAGTCCGGCCAAAGCCACGGCGCAGAAACTTTACTAATATGCCACAACAGCCATGAAGGTTAATTGGGACGGAGAACTACCGCTACTTAGAAAGATGTAACTAGAAGGTTAAGACCGTAGCGCCGATCGAAGGTGGAGTGAAATTAGCCTAGGAATGAGCTGCAATCACTGCGTAGCATTGAGTGTGAGTGCTTGACATGTGGGATCATTGCCCGTTGGGGTTCTTATGCTCGCCTGAATCGGACAAGTCCCTCTCACATCAGCTACCCGGCGCTGCGTCTCGAGTACTTAAATCCTGTCCTACACCCACTTCCATTCCTTTCTTTTCCTTCTTTAGCTCTCTTTGCCTTCTGGCTTAGATCAAGTGTAGTGTAAGCTACACAATTACTGTCGTCGTTACCCTTCGCTAACGTCCTCTTAGATCTGTTCTTTTGTAAGTTATATCGATAGCTTAATCCTGGGTCTATCGTTAACATCCTTCTAGCAGTTTAATCTCTGAAACCTGGCTACGTGCCAGTTCTTATGATTATTCTTATTTTTGTCACTCGCAGACGGGCCTCTGAGCTTGCTTACACTCCTCTGCACTGTGTCACTAGCCTTACACCGCCGCTGGTTGACGCGAACACTATTTTCATCAGTGAACTCGGCTTGTCTGAGACGTTGGAGAAGATATTGACAGCTCTGACAACACTGCCGAAAAACGTTCGAGGAGCCGGATCCCCTTTCACCAGTCGTCCTAATTGGGTAAATTAAGTAGTTCGTCCATGGATTCTGTTGCGTGATCAGGCGACCTAATAAGTGCATGTCCAGTCGCTGCAGAGCTGTACCTGAGCGTGTCCAGGTCTCGACAACGGACCAGGATGAATTTTGAAGATCTGCCACCAGTCTGCTTGGGGCAAGTCCATCCGTGACATGCCCCCACCAAAATAAACGACGCATTGCCAAGCTAACATCCAACGAGCCTGATCGTGCCAACACATTTGCATAATTCGCTAATCTATTTCATTGTGCTCAAGCTGGGTTTGCAAAGGAGTCAATATACTTCGAACTCCTTCACAGCCATGTCCGAAATTACACATCCTACTATCAAAGGTACTGTATCACTGAATCCAGACTCATTAATGCCTTCGCATCGTATCATTGCTGACACATCTGCTCAGATGGCTGGTTCCGCGAGATCTCTGACATGTGGCCCGGTCAGGCAATGACCCTCAAAGTGAACCAAGTCCTCCATCATGAAAAATCAAAGTACCAGGACGTCCTTATCTTCGAATCTAGCGACCACGGCACTGTACTTGTGCTTGACAATGTCATACAATGCACCGAGCGTGATGAATTCGCGTACGTCGCACAGTGCAAGACCGTGTGCCTTCCCCACTGATGCGAGATCGATATAGCTATCAAGAAATGATCACTCACCTCGCCATGAACTCCCACCCGAACCCCAAATCCGTCCTTGTCATTGGCGGTGGTGACGGCGGTGTTCTCCGCGAAGTGGTCAAGCACTCCACCGTCGAAACCGCAATCCTATGCGATATCGACGAGTCCGTCATTCGGCTCTCCAAAAAATACTTACCCGGCATGAGCATCGGTTTCCAACACCCTAATGTCTCCACCCACATCGGTGACGGCTTCAAGTTTCTGGCGGACAAGAAGAACGAATTTGATGTAATCATCACGGATAGCAGTGATCCAGAGGGGCCAGCGGAGAGCCTATTCCAGAAGCCATATTTCGAGTTGCTGTACGGTGCCTTGAAAGAAGGTGGTGTTATTACCACTCAAGGTTGTTCGTCCTCTTCTTTCCCCTGTTCTCCACCTTTCAGTAGTACCTTTGCCTGGTAATCTGGACTTTGCTGACAGTCTACTAGCGGAGAATCAATGGCTGCATCTGTCCCTTATTACCGACCTCAAGAAATCCTGCAAAGAAGTCTTTCCTACCGTTGAGTATGCCTACACTACTATCCCTACATACCCTAGCGGCCAGATCGGATTCATGGTCTGCTGTAAAGCCAAAGATCGGGATGTGAGCAAGCCTCTCAGGAGCTGGAGCGTAGAGGAAGAGGAGAAGCTGTGCCGGTACTATAATAAGGAAATTCACACGGCCAGCTTCATCCTCCCCAGCTTTGCACGAAAGGCATTGAGGTAACCTTCTTAAAATAGCAGTGAATTGGAGTCGTGGAAGTAGGCAGGCAGTCGTCACGCCGCTTGGACCAAGGGATGGATAACGAGGAAAGATCGCATAATTTACGAGGCTCTCAGGAATCATAGCATGGGCTGGACGAAGAGCGAATCAACTGATACCCAATTGACAGCCGCGTTGTTGTCAGATGTTCAGAACACTCCTTGTATCTTCAGAAGATACAAGGCTGCATTCTGGAATGAAAACTCCAACCTTGTTTGTTTACTGTTCATCAATAAGACGCCTTTTCGTCTTTCTCGCTCATCTCCCCTACATCTAGCGCAACCAGAAATCTGCTCACGCAGTTGTAAGCCGCTACCGTGGCCGTAATCTCCACCACCTCTTGCTCCGCAAACACCCTCCTTAAACCCGCGAAATCCTCTGCACTGACCTTTATGCCGATCGTCATAGCGTCACAGTAAGCCAGCACAGCTCTATGTCTCTCACTCAACCCACCACCTACTTCTTCCTGACCAGCATTCTTCCTGCTCCCTCCAGTCGTCTACGAGATTTCAGGGTCAGCAGTTGCACTTTTAGAAGCATTGATTGGGTAAGGTGAAGATTCTGAAGCGCCATAGCCCCCGAAGCATGTCTCGCAACTCAACACACTGCTTGAATTGGGCGAATATCACTCAGAAACATCGCTCACATTTTCCCAGCCCTGCCACGCCTTCTTCTGTTTTACCTCTTCCACACTCTCCTCACTCAACCCTCCCTCGGCCTTCAAAATAGGAGCATGATGCTCCCATTCGTAAGCTGCGCCATTGAGTACCGCTACCCGACAGATACACAATTCGCGTATGTCTGCAGGAAGGGAAGTCTGGGTACGGATGGCCCCAAGGAACGAAGACCAGCCGGCGGCTACAGGGGGTGAGTGAAGAAGCGTGAGGTCGAGGGGCTGGAGGCCATTCGGTGAGCGGCGGGCGGACAGTTGGGCGTAAGCTGCTGCCGCAGAAGTGGCCTGGGTAGTGGAAGCAGAAGGTTCTGTGGGTGGAGTCAAGGGCGCGTAGGGGAGGCGCATCGCCGATGGTACTTGTGTTGGGAGATGGGGTAGATATGTAGGCAGATGGGTGTCTGAATTCGAGATGGTCTCTTGGCTTGCAGACGTCGTGTCGATAGGTCTTCCAGTTGTGTGATGGGTATCAGAAGGCCGATTACCCGGAACGTTTGACGTTGATAGTGACGGCTCGCTGAGTATATCCGGTATCGCTGGGTGTCTTCAAGCCATGGTTGTGCATTCTGGCCAATCGCAAATATGACTCAAATAGGACCAATTTAGAGAACGCTGCTAGACTTGCTCCGCTGTGGGCCTCTGTTTTTCGAGATACGAGGGCTAAGGAAGAGCTTGAGTGCTTGAAGATTGGTAATGGGTACTAGTTTCAGCTGTACTGTTGGTTAAGGTGAGAAGGCGGAACATATTCCAGTGGTAGGGCTGCTAGCACGTGAGCAGAAATCTCGCACATCTCCCGCACGACGTCCCGTTGACATCTCGACTCCCAGATTAGCTTTCGTCATTGAGCACCATTGGCTCACACCTCCACGCTAGCTGTTATCTCGCATTATCTCGACCTAATATGCGGCTTATTGCCACCGGAGTCACGCGTTGATGGCTGAACGTGCCGAGGTCCGAGCTCCCTGAGACTAGAGTAGAGAATTTAGAAGGCTTCTAGAACGACACTAGAAGCACTGGAAGCATCGAGGCGATCCTCAGCCGAGTTAGCTAAGCAGCATCAGGTAAAGCGCGATAGATCCCTGCTCGAGCGGGAATTACCCGGCACGTTGATTTCCTCCATGTCACTGCTATTGGATCCTTCCCTTCTCAACGCCGCGAAAAATTTCTTCATTTTGTACACACTTTCAGACATCTGGATCATCTTGAGACTCATCGTGGCTTGCTCCTGCCTAAGGCACAATGGTTGGGAAGCTTTCTAGGCTGAGGAAATCGCATAAGAGTCTTGGCTTTGCGAGGCAAATCCCACCATGGACGTCAGGCTTGTTCCCAATGGTGTGAGCTCTGAATCAGGTACCGCATAACCATGCAACAACCTAATAATAGTCCTATTTCCCAAAATATCTTTATCTTGATCTATACATTCATGTCTACTCGCCCATGATTTTCCAATATTGCATGCTGCATCCCGTTGAAGATAACAGCCGTTCCAGAACATGTCGATCCCTGCGAAGCGTGCCTGTGATGCCTGCCATCGTCGTAAGGTAAAGACAAGACCTCGTGTGATCCGCCGCTTGTCAACTGTCGGCTCTAACAACTGCCATCTTTCTAGGTCCGCTGCAACAGCCGTCAGCCATGTGGGAATTGCAGCCAAGCTGGGCTGTCATGCACTTACGATGCCGTCCCGCAGAAGAAAGGACCCAAGGGCAGCAGAGCCAAAGTCATCTCCGAGCTGCGAGAGACGCAGAAACAGTCGGACTTGGCTCAGATGATGCAAGAAGGGAAGAGCAGCTTTGGAAGCCCACCGGCATCACCGCCGTGCTACCTCAGGGCGTCGGGTCTGCTATCACAGGAACTAATCGAAGGCTGCACCGAGGTTTTCTTCACGCAGATGTACCCTACCATGCCCATCCTGTATAGGGAACAGTTGCGGCAGACCGCACGAGACATCGGCCATTCAGCTGAGGCTTACTGTCTCATAACAGCCTTCTGCGCCTTCATGCTCATTCAGCCCGGCATCGTGCTGAAGATGGGTCGAGTTGTGGAAGAGCAGGCTAGCTCGACCAACAGCCCGAGACTGGGTAAACTACTAATGGAAGACTCTGCTCGCCTCCGGAAGGGCTACGACTACGTTGAGAACCCTACAGTCAATACCGCTATCACCTCCTTCTTCCTTTTTGGTTGCTGTTTCGGACTCAACAAGCATAATACAGCTTGGTTCCATCTCCGCGAGGCAACGGCACTAGCTCAAATTCTGGGCATGCAGGATGAGAACACATACATCTTTGACAATGTGGTCGAGACGTCGAGAAAAAGGCGACTCTATTGGTTGCTATTCGTGACAGAAAGGCAAGTCATGACCGGCAACACCCATAACTTTAATTCAACCACGCTCTCGACTCTCCGTACAGCGTAGTATTAGTTGTGCCGGAGTCTCAGCTAACAAGAAATGTTTACAGAGCCTATGCGCTGCAAAAACATCGACCACTGACTCTTCATGCAACTATTGGCCTTCCAACGGTAGATCAAGACTCGTCAAATTCAATAGCCGGGTTTATTCACCTCGTCAACCTTTACCGCCCGTTCAACGACACCTTCATCGGTCTCTGGAACAAGTCCAGGACCGACTGTTCTCCCTTCACCCTTGCTCGACTGCAACAGAAGCTTACAGAAGCACTACCTGCGTTCTTGAACACTACTGAGAGCCAAGCTGCCGATCTGCGAACCTCCCAGCAGTGGCTCCGAACGATGGTCTGGCAGCTGTCAATCGCTAATGGGTTTCTGTCTTCGTCGTCGCCCGATACTTCGATGACGTTCAGATTTCCTATTGAGATAGCCAAGGATCTTGTGGCCGTCACCGGGCAATTCTCTAAGCAGTCAATGGAAATTCACGGTATTGGCTTGGTGCGTATTTCCTAGACTCGATGCACCTTGGTATCTCATACTAACGGCCTCTCAGATCGAGAAAGTCTTTGACGTCGCATGTACCCTCATTGATGTGATGTCCTGTGTGCCCATCGAGTCTCGCAAATTCGAGCCTGGACCCCAAGAATACCTTAACCAGCTCTTGGTGCTTATCTCCACACTGCGTGGAGGCGAGTCCCGCTACCTACCTCTCGTCATGGCCAAGATACGCGACACTCTACCAGCGATTGGCTCGGCGCTGCCACAGCAATTTGCCATGATGACGGCCTGCAACGGGGTGGAAAACTTCAAGCAGGAGTCAAATTCCAGCTCTGCGAGTTCAAGTCCTTATTCGACGCCGCCTTTCTTGCATTACTATCCATTGGCATGATCAACTGCCATACGTTTCACAATTACAAAATGAACGTTGGAGTTCAGATAGCTCCACGGCCGTTCTAACACCAATCAACATTCGTTCAGCTCTGAGCGCGACTTGGCTGACATGGCTTATCCCGAGGAGTCCGACTTGGCTCGGGACAACGACCCTCCGACCGTTGGCGAGGGTCTCCTTTCCACGAGCAATACTCACTACGCTCTACAGGCCACTTGGCTCAAAGCTGGGCGAGCAAGTCAAGGAGAGTGAAGGACTCGAGGCCGGTGCCATGGACGGGAGATCTGATGTGTAAATCCATCGGCAATTGAGAGTGAGAGTGTACTACAAGCTCGTCCATTCGAGATATGTCGTTGGGAGAGTGACAGAGTTACGAGTGTACGATGTCATGTACGGCCCTACGAATGTAAAAATAGATACCCTGTTTGAAGTGGATTTACATGATTTGATGAGACTTGCTTCAAAGAAAGCTTGCTGCTTGAGAGCCGGAAGGAAAGGCGAAAGCGCACTTTCTCAATGCTCGGATATTCACAGTTTTGTTACATTGTCTAGATCAAGCAAGTTTAGCCAACGCGGATCCAACCCATGCATGTCACATATCCGCACCTTATTCGTCCTCCTCGTCCGCACCAATGCCTCCATTGGCACCTCCATGCAACATGCCCATCCCGGGCTCCGACCTCTTTCCCTTGCCCAAAATCTCTCTGCCCCATCCAAGTAGCTGATAGCACCATCCCCCTCCGACCAGAACACCACTGACCACATTGACCACCCTCACCAGCAGAGCCATGAACCCGCCCCTCTCTTCCCTGATGGTGAGTAGAATGGGTTCGATGTCGAATTTGAAGAATATGCCAGGCACGCCTCGCTCGTCGACGGTATGACTTTGCGACGTGACGGCGTATTGGTTGGTGAATATCGTTGATGCCGTAGCTGGACCTGGGTTGGGGGAGCGTGTGTAGATGGTGGGCACGACGGAGCAGTAATATTGGAATTTGAAGAAGTTTTCCGAGGTAGTTGCGTAGGTTTTGTCTAGTGGGTTGAGGAGGGAGGGGTAGAGGGGGCCGAAGGAGAGCTCGTTGATGGTGTGAGAGAAATTGAATGCTGTTGTGCCACCCGTTCGCATTAGCAAATTTTCCAAACTTGAAAGGGACAAATCTAGGCGGCCTATGAGTACAAAACGTGAGGAGACGTACCACTGTGGTCCAAATGCTGCCCAAACTCCATATACCCATGCCCTCGCGCTGTGATGTGGAAATCCCCTTGCACCTTATTTCCCTCCAGACTGCCAAAGATCCTACAACTGTCCGCCACCTCCCCCCTCTTCACCCTCGGCGTCTTCTTGAATTTCCGCTTCTGACTCCTCACTTCCCCAAGCACATGCCCGACGTGCGTGTCCTCCTCTTGCTCCTTCACCATCTCTCCACTCTCCAGTTTATGACTCCCCGTCCACCGAGTCCAAGTGGTTGCATCCCGCCGCAGCATATCGCCGGCGAGTATTCGATCGCCAGATGCATCTTGGACATTTATGTGTAGGTCGGAGCAGAGCATGGGGACGACGATGTCGAGATTTATCTGGAGTTCGTGGGAGACGCCTTTTTCGACGGAGAAGAGGTGGGCTTCGTGGCCGGAGTACCACCGCCGGAGCTCAGTGAAGGATAGGAGGACACTGATTGCTATAAGGAAGAGGGTTGTGTAGCCTCCGGTGGGGGTGCGACGAGTGTAGGTGGGTTTGGTCTTAGCTGTGGTGGTCGTTATGTCAGCTGGAGCGCTCAAGACGGAGACGGTCATAGGGGGATTGGGCATGCAGATTAGAAGATGGAGGATGCTGGTCAAAAGGAGGATCTCATCTGGAAGAAGATGAGCTGGACGAGTCTTACGGAACGCATCGAAGCTCCTTATGCCTTCAGAGAAGCCCTTCTTCTCCCCGAAGGCGCTCTCATCAAGTCCATGGTCTGTGAACCCGTTCATGAGGAACTCCGTTGATCATCGGTCCATCTGCGTATAGGGGATCCTCTGACTAGAAGTGCGGAATCAGAGAGTCTGCGCGGTTTGACGTCCAAAAAGGTGGCGCTGCTGAGGCCAGCTTCCAAAAGGTTTCAGCCCTATAAAACTGTGCCCCCCGCCCGAAGCAGTACTAATACAGCATTGGCTTCGTCAGCCAAGTATGTCATCTTTCAAGTAAAGCTACATGACACAAATCAACTGTTGGAAGAACTCGGGCATTCAAGAAGTATGTGATTTAAAGTTGAAGAAGTGCTAGCTAATTTTGAGAAGCCAGCAAAGATCCCATCAATCCTAGCGCACATGATGATAACCTATCCATCCGCTCACCATATATGCACTCAAAAGAAAAGTAAGGGTGTAGTAACAATAGCCCCACCAGAAAGCAGTTCAAGCTATGCTTGCTGGTCCAGCAGCGCCTGCAGATTCAAGATGGCCATTTCATGATCCACATTCAGCGCAGTCAATGCGCATCCAGCGAATATCTCAATCTGGCCAGAGCTTGTATCAACATACCACGTCCATGCCCTGCATCGCCAGGTAATCAAGGCGATCCTCCCATATGTGCTGGGCCATGTCTGCGATATTGACATCATCACGGTGAAGGAGTGACGGAGGCCGTTGAGCAGATGGATGCCGACCTACAATCGACGTTATTAGAACTACTGGCGGGTCCCTCGTCTGAAAAGCCAGAGCCTTCGTACTTAAGCAGAGAGACTCGAGCCATCGGCCAAGACGTAGGTAGCTTGACCGCTCATCAGCTCGACCTGAAGAGATTGTAGTAAGCCTCTGTTCATGTTTCAAGAGTTCCATCATCACTTACAGTACATCCTTCAGTGTTGCAATGCTCGTAGTTCTCGCCAGAGCAGTAACTGCCATTGACCAGTCCGCAATTACCGCTGGTAATACCCGTGATCTTGACAGTAAAGTTTAGCGGCGTGTAGGAGGTCGGGTCGTTCTGAGCCGTGGAGGAGATTGAGAGCCAGGTCTTCCCGTTCATGTCTTGACCCACGCCAAGGTAAGATGGAGCCCAGTTGCCCATGTCGGAACCATCGGTGCTCCAAATGCAAGCCTTTGGTAGCGCGATACCTTGGTTGTTGATGTAATACTGAGCGCTGGTTGGGTCTCCGTCATGCTGAAAGTAGGTGGCGGCGTCCGGGCACGTCAAAGGATGTTCACTATTGGGCTCTGTGTTCAAAGGCACAACCTCATCTTCGGTACCTGGGTGCGTATGTTAGCAGAGAAGGCTACTGTACGAGAATGATCTACGGACCGGGATAGTCGGTGCGACAGATCGCGGCATTACTCGACAACTTGTTTTGAACAGTCACAGCTCCTGTCCCTTGAATGCAAAGATTCTTCGACAAGCCCGGATTGGTCAAAGCTAGCTTTCCGTTGAAGTTACAAGAAAGTCCGCCAACTGACTGACCAGTGGAGCCTTGCTGAGATGGCCATTGTGACTTCTGATATCCTGCGGGGCATGCGTACGAGCACATTGCACCGGGCTTGCAGCCATCGCCGCCTGGGACTGCGGTATCGATGTGGGTGACCGAATTGCCCTCTATAGTCACATACTGAATACCGGACCAGCCACCAAGGCCCGCCCACTCGATATCGATTGGTCCATACTCGGAAGGGAAAGTTGTGCAGTCGATCTCACCATCCGGGAATTCGCGGGCAAGGCCTTGAACCCCGAAGGTGGGAGATGAAGCTTGAAATGGTGAAAACGCAGCCAGGGACGAGGTGATTGTTGGTGCTGACGAAGCTTGCGGAGTCATGGTTGCGCTCACTTTGATAGCTTCTTTCGCGAAGTCATTGAGTGTTGCAGGCAAAACTGCAGTGGTTGGCGCAACACTGGGTTCAACAGCTGCGGTGGCCGAAGTAGAACTACTTGGCACGACGGAAGTTGACATGACTGGGCTGGGATGCACGATGGGCTCACCGCTCGAAGAGCATCCTGGAGGAACATTGGTGCCATCGGCCCATTTCAATGTGCCGTCTTCGATACCCTCGCAAACCTCAGATTGATCGATGAGTTTGCCATTTAGCTCGTACGCGATCACGATTGGACCCGGGACATCGACGACTTTCACCTCACGTCTGTCGACGTGCTGATGGCCGTGCTGGTGAGGAGTTGGATTCGTATTGACCAGTTCGACGAATGAACCAGCAGTTGCTAATGAAACGACAGCACCGGAAATCGAACGCAGGCGCATAGCTGATAGCCTGACGCGACTGTTGGCTGATGAAACGAGACTAAGAGCGGCACAGGTTCTGTCGAAGAAGCCGATTGGAGTACTGCTTGTCAGTGCTTGACGACCAGGCTGAGGTCTAGGGCGCTTCCGCTACGAACCCACTTAAGGGTGTTACAGAGGCTGTTGATCCTGCTATTGGAGCGCAAGAAGTCAGCATTGCGTCAAAAGAAACGTTGCCACACGCCTTTCGCTGACTACAAACGATCATCCATACACACTGTTGTGAGCGAATGCGAGAAGGGGATGGATATGTCTGGTTTCTGCAGTGAACGTACATACAAGATGCGCGCTATCAATCGTTCTTTGTCGCAGATTGAGATTGTGGGTCAATTGAGTGCCGATTTGGGGGAAGGGTTGCTACTGGCTTGCATCTGAAAAAAATGAATCAGATAGTGGACAAATGTGCTGGATCCTGCTGAAATGAGTGCTGTGATGCTGAAGAGCGATGTGAAAACGACACACGTTTCGCTGATACAGGAAAGGTGCCAAGCCAAGAGCACCACGTGCTTTGGCCAATCAGCGACAATGTCAAAACTTCACCATGATGGCTTAGAGTGATGTAGCTTTTCTCGGCCATGGCGAGGTGTGTTGGAGAAAACGCAAGATCTCGAAATACAGGCTGATTGTTCACCTACTGGGGAGTGTTTGACCGAATCTCTTTGGTGACAGGCCGGCCCTGCTGGATATCACTGACAGCTGGTGAATGTGGATGCTGAGTATAAGAGACAGAAGTCGCTGCTTCGATGATCCTTAGGTGTTTAGTGCAACGGGTGTGTTTCTAGGTAAAAGGATGTGGTGTATTGAAGGTCGAAGTGAAGGACGATGAACTGTCAAGGTGTTTGTTGTGTGGCGATGTTGCAATGTTGGAAGGAGCGATCAGCAAGAGCCCAGCTCAGCCGGTTTGGTTTGCTACGTACAGCGCTTTCCACGCTTCTAATCCACATATGCCACATGAAGCACGTGGAGGTCTCCTTCATTCCGCACAAGCTGTTCATCTCCATCGACGCCACCAATTCTTGGCAACCTACACAGTGTGCGTCCTCTATCTCAAGCAGTGTTAACTACCTTCGAGGCTGGGTTGAGAGGACAAGAAAAGAATGCAACGCAAACTAGGACACAGGTCAACCAGTGCTTCTATGGGACTGAAGTCTATTAGTGATGAGCACTGGCTGCTCTCTACGTCAACACACAGTAATCCCTAGAGGTGGTGAATCGAGCCGCCAATGGCCTCGTCTTGTCGCCGCCCGTCCTGAGAATCCTTCTCCGGCCGATGTGCCCGCCGCGAAGTCCACCAGACATCCTTTCTCGGCGCTATGCTTCACCCAATGGGGCACCCAAGGCGAGTCCCAAACGTTGAGGTAGCTTCCTTCTATTGAGAATCGTCAGCTATGCATGCCCAACGGAGGAACTAATTCTTGTACGATGAAGTCTTCTTGCATGCAGAGCGCACTGATGCATTGAAGTCGTGCCTTTTGGCCTTCTGATTAACCACCACGCGTTCCCAAAGCAACAGCCCATTTATTGTAGCTGGCGTTCTCTGATGCCAATTCCAACCTTTCATTACTGAGGCCAGATACTTGAATACGGCTGATTACTCGGGTTTTAGGGCTGCGCTGGCTGCGTTGGAGACACAAAAGGTGTAGACTGTGGTGTGGTGGAACGCAGGTCCTCGTTGGCAAATGCACGAATCTCCGCGGTTTCGGGAGGCAAGGCAATGGTTTGACAGCAGTCAGGCAGGGTACAAAATTTGGTAAAATTAGACACGGTCACTGCAGGGCGGAGTGGTTTAGCAGGTCGCATTGAAACTCAACCGCGGTGGTAGTCGTGCTCGAAGCATCAATTCGGGATCGGGTTGGCCGCGAGGACGAGGGTCTCCGAAGCAAAGCTTCTCGTTAGGATGCGCCATCATGTGGCAAGAATGCAATCGTCGGACGACGCGTCCACTTTCTTACTCACGATGCAGTCGACTAAGCCGATGCGAGGACGGCCGAGCGGAGTTCTACGTCTCGTTGTCAGTCACGACCGTGTTTTGAAGATCAATCTGCTCGATGAGAACAAGAGCAATGGCATACGGCAGATCCTCATGTAGCATGCCTTGGCCTGACAGTGTGAGGGGAGGGAACGATCCCAGCGAATACCTCTATCCGACCATTGAGCAATGTACAATGCTTCTTTTTGATTGTAAGTCTAGAATCCATATTCCCAATCTGTATGCCTTTCTAATCGCATATATTTCGACCCCCAGCTGCTCGATAACAGATCGTTGTCTTGTTCCTGAAGTTCAATGTTGTCTTCGCTGAAAAGTGACCCTAGCTGGCTCGCTTTTCAACATTCGAAGAACCTTAGTACTTTAGCCCCTTTTCAATAGAAAAAGACAACCATCTTGCTCATCCAGTTCCATTGGGTGTACAGTATCCATGACCACAGTCACTACCTCTACCTGCAAACTTTTCGCCGCCCAAAGAATTCAAGGGAGGTAGTGGTCACTGCTGTGGTTTTCTGCCGCTTATCCACCGCTGCCAAAACAATTTATTCTGCCTGAGGCATGAATGTGTACGAATTCCGCAATGGTTACAGCAAACATTGTGGCCGTTACAGCGACATAATTCGCAAAATGTGGGTGCATTTGCCTTAGCGTGTCCTGCACATCGAGTACTCACCCATCGTTGAGAGATTTCTTCGAAAAGTAGCGATGGATCTGGGCTTTCTCACACGGGCTGAGGCCCTTCGGTACCTTCGTGATCGAGGCCCGGAGATAGGTGCATGTGTTCTTCAAACACACGAGAGAGATGGCATCGAGGTGGCCAATGATGCTGTACAGAATTTCTGCTGGCACTGTCGTAATCTTGCGTTGCTGCCATTTCGATGTTGCTTCAGGTAGAGGTACCTCGGAAAGTTGCGCGGTGACTAACAGTTGCGTCCGCTTTTCACGTGAAGTTGCCTTTGGCTCATCGAGATCTTTGCGCGATGAGCCACGTTCAGATCTTTGGGGATCAGTCGATGATATGGCAAATTTAGCAATGCTTGCTGTATGTTTACTCTGTCCCCAGTTGAGATGGTCCATGTTGGAAAATCGATGCGGCTGACTGCTCGGGAAGACTCAATTGATCATGTTGGCAAATGCTGGATTGTGAAATATCTATAGACGCCTTCCTTCGGGGCAAAGAAACGGCCGATAGGAGGAGAAGGCTCTCGATCGCACATTGATGGGTTGAGACGCTTTGCGAAAGCCAAAAGATATTCCACTGACAAAGGACAGGCAATGCACTCATGTGAAGGTCCTCTGCATGTGGCAGGAATTGTAACAACGATACCAACTTGGTGACCAGACAGGTCTTGGGCGTCGAGCTGGCTTTGGAGGAAACGATATCAGATTTCAAAAGATGATGAGAAGAAGAAGAAGGCTTGGAAAAGGCCCTAAAAGGCTCGTAAAAGTGGAGAAAAGGGGAGTGAATCATTTTGGTGGAGACCCGACTGCAAACAACGTATTGAGACGAGTATTCTTCCCCTGGCGGTGAAAGGATCCCAAATAGATGGTACCATGCTGTAATAACAACTCAGCCTGAGAGGACCATCTATTGGAGTCTTTGTCAAGTCTATGGCGATACTCTCGATAACGCAGAATTTCGAGCATCAAGTATAGAGTTATCAACTCTAGGTCCAAGTTTCGGAATTGAGCGATTTATGGCCAACATATCGAGGAGAGTCTGGTCCATTTAGATTGTTTCCACTGACCAAGGACTGTAAGAATCGAAAATTAATGTGGTAATTATTCCTACATATACGCCGCCAAGAAGCGTGGAGTCTTCCATGAGCTGGTTGCTACCTATGTATGATGTTAGCGTGCTCAGTCTGGGCTAGTACGAAAAGAGACTAGCTTTGTCTCGTCTGGGAGAAAGCATTATAATAATTGGTACATCTGATTGCCTCAGTACCTCAGACGTGTTATTGGTCCAGCAAGCTGGCCGCTAAGCCCCTTCGGGTTAGCGATGCTGACTCCGCAGCCTAATGGTAACACTTGAACTGCGTAGTCAGCCTTGCTAACCCGAAGGGGCTTAGCGGCCAGCTTGCTGGCCAATGGCACGTCTGAGGTACTGAGGCAAACATCTGAAGAAGTATTTCCAGTCAAGGGTTGGTGGGCCGGATGCTAATAAATCCGGTGTCTGCTCACTCATAGGTCTTGGGCGGAGCGTTGTTCTAAAGCCTGACCTCCCAAAGGCTATCTTGCTCCATCGATGTCTTTGCTATGATGATATATTCGCTGGATCCCATTTCGTCAAAGAGCAATCATTTGCCAAGGTGATTCCCGTGAAAGTGGCAGGATCTCGTGCATCGTCTCTCACGTATTCCTCAAGACTCCTTCCTCAAAGTGATTTGCTCCAGACAGTGGAGCAAATACTCCAGAGGTTTCCATGGCAGAGGAAGGCTCCCAAAGACGAGATAGCATATTATTGGGACACGGTGTTATAGAAGCCAACGAGAGGATTCGTGATCATTGAACTCCTCTTCTTAGAACTACCTCGAAATATCCCGCGCAAGGTAAAATGCCTCCATCGTAGAACTGTACTCCCTTACAAAGGCCGGTTTGGAGACTTTGGTGTTCCATGGGGTTGCAGTATGATGAAGAAAGTGTACATTTTGAAGCAGCAGATGCTGCTTCAAAATGAGTGAATTCGATGAAATTGCCAAGGGTTTTTTGGGCGCAGCTGCCAGCCCTGTGAGAAACGCTCCAGTCAGAAACGCTTGCCCCACCATACGATTTTGACATAGCTCCCACCATAATTTTCGTGTCTCCCGTCACCTCTCGCATAATCATTTAGACTTCTCAATTGCCATTCGAATCTCAGCAGAAGCCCCTCAAGTACGGCAAACATGGCTTACGGCAAAGATGACGAGCTTGCCATCAATACCATCCGTCTTTTGGCAGTGAGTTTACCCCCACTTTGAACTCACGAAAATCCCAGGCTGCGGCTTTTGCTTTTCCTTAAGCTGCCAATCTCATAAGCTGTTCATTATATGGCAGACGCTGATGACTTGCTCCACGAATAGGTCGATGCCACCTTCAAGGCCAACTCCGGCCATCCTGGCGCCCCAATGGGCATGGCACCAGTTGCCCATGTTCTCTTCAATAAATTCATGAGCTTCAACCCCAAGAATCCCAATTGGCTCAATCGCGATCGCTTTCTTCTATCGTGAGTGGAACGCTGTCTACTATGCCTCCCTAGTCGTGTAAACAAGCACCAGCAAGGCCACGATTAAGGCTGGTGAACATGTGTACAGCTAGATTCGTCGAGATTCAAGTGCTGACACGTCAGCATGCTAGAAATGGTCACGGTTGCATGTTGCAGTATGCTCTCCTACACATGTTCGGCTACGGGGTCACGATGGACGATCTCAAGGCTTTCCGGGTACGTTCTTTGATTATTCATATTGAGATATAAGTAGCGGCTAATGGTTCCAAAGACTGTTGACAGCATCACACCTGGTCATCCTGAGGCTCAAGATACTCCGGGTATCGAGGTTACAACTGGTCCTCTTGGTCAGGGTTTCGCAAATGCTGTTGGCCTGGCAATTGCACAGGCCCATACAGCTGCAGAATTCAACAAGCCAGGCTTTGAGTTGGTCAACAACCACACCTTTGCATTCTTCGGTGATGGTTGTGCTATGGAGGGCATTGCCAGCGAAGCTGCTAGTACTGCAGGCCACCTACAGTTAGGAAACCTGATCATGGTCTATGACGATAACCACATCTCCATCGGTAAAACTTCGAGAAATTGAGGAATTGCAGGCTTCTAAGCTGACGAAGGTTTCAGATGGTGACACAAAATGTGCGTTCACGGAGGACGTTATGAAGCGTTTCGAAGCGTACGGATGGCACACTCAATGGGTAAAGGATGGTAACGACGACCTAGAAGGCATAGAGAAAGCCATCGCGGCCGCAAAAGAAGTCAAGGACAAGCCTTCGGTCATCAAGTTGACAACCATTATTGGATTTGGTTCTTTGCTTCAAGGCACCGGAGGCGTACACGGCAACGCCCTGAAGGCAGATGATTGCAAGCAGATCAAGAAGAAATTTGGCTTCAACCCCGATGAGTCCTTCGTCGTACCTCAAAAGGTCTACGATATGTACCATGCTCATGCTGCGGATGGCGCTGCCAAGGAGCAAGAGTGGAACAAAATGTTCGAGAAGTACGGCAAGGAGCATCCTAGAGAGCGTGAAGACCTGCTGCGAAGACTGAGTGGTAAGTTGCCTGAGGGTTGGGAGAAGAAGCTGCCCGTATACAAGCCGGGAGACAAAGAGCAAGCATCACGAAAGCTATCAGAAGCGGTCCTCGAGGCTATTCACGAGGTCGTGCCTGACCTAATAGGTGGCTCTGCCGATCTGACAGGATCAAATAACACTCGATGGAAGAACGCCACAGACTTCCAGCCACCTGCTTTGGGCATCGGTGACTGGGGAGGAAGATATATCCGATATGGTGTGCGTGAGCATGCCATGGCCGGTATAATGAATGGTATTGCTGCTTACGGTACTCTTATTCCCTTCGGAGGAACCTTCCTGAACTTCGTCTCCTACGCTGCTGGATCTGTTCGTTTGTCGTCACTCTCGCATTGCCGAGTGATCTATGTTGCGACCCACGACTCCATCGGTCTGGGTGAAGACGGTCCCACGCATCAGCCGATTGAGACTTTGGCCCACTTCCGTGCCCTGCCCAACATGATGGTTTGGCGTCCAGCCGACGGAAATGAGACTAGCGCAGCATACTATGTTGCGTTGACCTCGAAATCTACACCTAGCATCCTTGCCTTGACTCGCCAGAACCTGCCTCAGCTTGAGAACTCGACTCTCCAGAATGCCATCAAGGGAGGTTATGTCTCCGTCGAGAATGAGAAGGCAGACATTACCTTGGTCAGCACTGGCTCGGAAGTCTGCATCTGTATTGAGGCCGTCAAGTACCTCAAGGACAACCACAATCTCACGGCTCGTGTTGTCTCCATTCCGTGCTTTGAAGTCTTTGACACCCAGCCCAAGGAATACCGCCTCAAGTGCTTGCCGGACGGTATCCCCTCCCTGAGTGTCGAAGTCATGTCGACAATGGGCTGGGAGCGTTACTCGAACGAGCAATTCGGTCTGAATCGTTTCGGTGCCAGTGGTGCCTACAAAGACGTCTACAAGGTAGGACGCTCAATCCACTCATAAGCGCCAATGCTAACGCAGGACCGTAGAAATTCGAGTTTACTCCCGAGGGTATCAGTAAGCGTGCCGTTGCCACCGTCGATTTCTACAAGGGAAGCAAGGTTCGCTCGCCAATCAACCGCGCGTTCCAGCAGCTCATCTAAAGATGGGTATTTTTCTTTTAGCGATTAGCGACATCTGCTCTTGCTGTATGTTATGACTTGCACGTTGTTGACGTTCTCAAACTTAGCACATTAGATAGATAGGTATCAAGCGACATGAAATTAACATCGGCCACGATATTGGTCGAGATGCAATAGCTTGCAGAGTGATGTCCTCTAACTACGTCTACACATCGAACAAATATAAGTGCCGAACCAAGACATGTTATCATGTAGTCAAGATGCTGCGGCATGTTCAACCAGCTCTATGTCTTCCAAGATATCCATCAATCGTATGTCTATATCCCGAACCCTGCCACAACGGGACATGGCCAGATGAAGACCGGTCGTCGCCTTCCCTCACTCGCAGCATCTGCAGGGCATACTTCCCAGCCTTCACATTTCTCGGTGCACTTTGTCTTTGTGTCTCTTGTAAACGACGTGCACCTTCGATCTTTATCGTATAAGATTCGATGGCTTTGGACATGACATTTTCACACAGGGTGCACGAATTGCCTGACCATGGCAGGGATCGGTAGTCGTCCGAGAAGCCTATACCGCAGGATGCCCCGCCCGAGACGATCGATCCGATCGCTAGCGTATCCCATACGCTTTTCTTCGACACTGAAGTAATATTTACTAGATTTAGCCATCCAGAACGTCCTATCTTTTCTCAAACACACTCGGATCGACGACGCAGACAACGATAAGGCTCGTAACGATTAGGGCCAGAGCCACAAAAGTTATGAAGAAGACGCTGCCTCTGCTGGCAGGAAATTTTCCTCGGATGATCCAATACTAGGTAGCCTCATTAGCCGCTTATCACGCCCCTGGATTCCGCAAAGGATGATGTGCACTTACCTGGCTCTCAAAATATCTCCTTCCTCCAACTAGGAGCACCATGATAGCAATGCCCAAGAATGTAGCGCCCAAAGGCTTTCCAACTTGCCGTAGATGATATGTCTTATCCTGGCCCGGACTGGGCTTGTAGCCTTCACGCTCGGAGATGGTGGTATTGAGGCGAAAGAGCTGGGTCACAGCAATACCTATGGAGGCGAAGGCGAGAGAAGTGCGAAGCCAGGCTAGGAAAGTGCGCTCTGGTGATTGTTAATCCCAAGCTCACGGGACGAGTGCGTTTGAGGGTTGGCGACTTGTAGAATGTAGACGAACCAAGAGCAAGATGGTCCCTAGCAACACTTCCTTTATTATCCAATTCCACGCTCCCATACTTCTCGGCGAGATCCTTCCACCACCCTCCCTTCTCCTTGCTCCCGCCCTCTGCATCCACTTCACCTCCCGACGGCTCTCGATTGGACGCCGCCTTCCTTCTCCGAGCACTCGAAATGGTAGGCTGCCGCGAGCTCCCTACCCCATTGTCTATACTGGGAGGTCTGATAGCTTCATAGCTCTTCATCTTTGCAATCCCCTTCTCCTTCCCCACAATAGGCGTTGTTTCGTCCGCCGAGGTCTCAGCTTGCTGGGCGTGCTGGGTGCGGCTGGTCGGGGAGACGGAGCGGGACATTGGGTTTGCAGGAGTGAAGAACTGGACGCTGCGAATTCGGGGTAGGTCGGTGGACGCTTCGTGAGGTGCGCTTCCTGCATGGGACGGTTGTTGGGAAGGAGAGAGGGGTGGAGAAGTGGAAGAGAGTGCAGAAGTCATATTGGAAAGAAGCCTCTGATGGTGGGGAGTGAGAGCGGATTTCCCTTTTAGCCTCCATTGAGTCCGAGAGGCGTGGATGTCAAAGTAGGATAGTGGATAGAACTACGCAGAGTTGAAAATGGTGTGATCGGAAGCGGGGCACAGAAGCCAACCACAACCACCACTATCACTACCACCGAGGATTTTGCTGAAGATTCAATTGCAATAACAATCAAGAGTCTGGAAAATTTCAGATTCATTGGATTAAGGAGCATAGCAGCTGCCCAAACATTACGCCAATTCTCTGATTTATGATACCAACAACGCTACTCGAGAAACCTAGCTTTTTCTTACAGTACCATCGGAAAGATTTGTCTACAGCGTGAACAAGCAACGGGCGTCGGAACCCTCTGCATGTATGGAAAGCTGTCCTTGTGTCTGCAAATGCAGACTTGACGGCTGTAATGATGCGTCGTATTTACAAGCGAATAGAGTCGATGGAATAAGTCTGGCAGCATTGTTCAATGCGAGCCGTGCAAAAATCAGATATGGGATTGAGAGTTGTTATTAGATATAGATCCGCTTGATCAGGCCGATTGACCATTATTGAAGAACGCCTTTCTGGCGTGTCACGATGCTGAACAAGGACGTCTATAGAGACTCCTTACTATTTCTCCTAAAGGGGCGTCCATTCTTGGTGGGCAAGCAGATCAGGGGCCCGGCGTTCTGACGCTGGATGGGCTGCGGTGATTTGGGTAGGCAATCCTTTGGGAGCCATGGCAGGTCTCGAGCCAGCATGGCCCTGGCTTCGTCCCGCCATCTGAACTTGATCACTCGAACAAGGAGGCCCAGCCTGAGATGTGCCGACCTAATCCGCAAAGAGTCAAGCGCCCGTCTGGTGCCATCCTGACTTCAAAGCCCCGAAACCCCTTCAATCTTCAACAGCGCCCTGGCCGATGCGGGATATCACAGCTGCATTATTCCTGTCAAAAATGGCGTACATTGATGAGTCCGCATGCGTACCGAGTGATCAGCAGATTTGACGTGAAACGCGCGAAGCTTCCTTTGAAAACACGAACCAGCTCTTGAGCGCCAACGTTCAATTACCTCAGTTGGCCTGATTGCGGAGATCCTTCACCACATGTTTCAACTAGAAGATCCCAACGGCCCAGCGCCATGACCGAGACAACGACAATGTTCCAACATCTGTCTACTCCTGAATCTCGTACTCTACACTCCTCTGACCAGTTGCAGGGGCGAGCGAAAACCAATCGGAGTCAATTAAGAGTTGTTGTGCGCGGTAAATGTTGCATTTACTCATACCAAATCTGAAGGCCCGATGGTGCTAATCTCTTGCTTTTGATTGTTGCTCTGCTTAGCGTGAATCTTCGCTTTCTTCAAGATGTTTTCCATGTCCTCTCCTTCTCGATATTGACTGCTTCCCTCCTTGCCGTAGCATTCATTTACACTCCTTTTTTGCGTAGTCGGGCGAGAGTCCCACGCACCCACGATCTTTACAGTCGTTCTTTCAATTGAGATTCCTTCATCCAACATCCTCTGTTTTCAGACAGTTGATGGCATATCTGGTCAAGATGTATCCCAGTCAAATCCTTTCGTGGGCCTTAGCTCTGCTGGCTTCGACGCTCGCCTCTGTTGCTGGCCAATATAACCCAATATGTGCCTATTTTGTGCAGTACACCGGGGGCTATCTCACCACTGAGCGTGTTGATCCTTTGTTAAGCCCTGGCGTCGCCTCTAACCATGTACACTCCATTGCTGGAGGCAATGGATTCGAGGCCAATATGACTTTTGCAGACACGCAGGCTGCAACTTGTACTACCGCTGAGGTTTCCCAGGATAAAAGTAACTGTGAGCAAAATTTCAGAGATAATCTTCTCTTATACACACACATTGAATTATCAGCAAATTGACCTTTCAGACTTGTCACATTACTCAAATATTGATGTTAGAAAGGGAAATGCTGACTCTTATGACTCGTAGATTGGATGCCGGTGCTCTATTTCCACAATGCTGGCAAGTTTTATAAGGTCCCTGAAGCAGACAATCGGAAAATCTATTACAAATACGGCAATAATGATTGCTCGTCGGACCCGTCTCGTAGCGAATTCCCTCAAGGATTCCGCATGATGGCGGGCAGTGCAACGCAGCGGGAGGCGAACGATGTAGGTTTATCTTCTGAATTCCCTTTCCCAGATCTATTATGTGCTAGAGACATGAGGCGTGTCTCACGGATCTGTCTCGTTCCCTGAGGAGGAAATGCTGATTTCACGATTCGCAACAGACCATGATGGGAAGCGCTGGCAACCAAATGCAATGGCAATGCCATGATGGCGCGTCTAATCCGCACGCTACAGGGTTCCCTACAGGCTTTCAGAGCTGCAACGCTGAAAATGTGAGAGGTCTAGCCGCCTCCATGCGATTCCCCTCATGCTGGAACGGCAAGGATTTCGACATTAAAGCCCCATTGGCACACATGGCATTTCCTACCAACGCGGATGGCATGGCAGGATGCCCCGCTCCTTTCAACCAAGCACGCTTTCCCGAGATCTTTGTTGAGTATTATTTCGATGTCAGTTCATTCGACCACATCACCAAAGACTATACTGATCTCAATAACCCACCATGGGTGTTGGCTGACGGTAAGCGATCTTTCGGACTCATTGCTTCTCCGTGCCTGCTTTATGTCAAGCCGCAAAACATGTCCTGGGGGTATCGGATCTTTAGACCTAGCAAACAGCTCGGTGGAGATGCTGATTCTCAAATTTCCCAGGCGATCCAACCGGCTACTCCTTCCACATGGACTTCGTACGTCTTCCCTCATTTTCGTCCAATATACGTGATCCATTGTATGACTAATCATACTCCACAGCTCAATGGATGGACCCCCGGCGTTCTACAGAAGGCCATGAAGTCTTGTACTATTGCCGATGGAGGGAGCAATGTTGCTCAAAAGACAGGTCTCGCCTCGGATGCCTGCTTCGGTGTAAAGACTGCCACTAGTGAGGGATATAGATTGCAGGATACCATGAATCAATGCACCCTCGCCTCAATCGTCTCGCCTGCTGAAGACATTGGACTGACCGGTACGGCTCTCGATGCTCTACCGGGCTGTAACCCTATCCAAGGTGGGCCCCAACCTGCCAATATCCACCCTCCATCAACCTGTGGTGCACCTTCCGAAGTAGCTGGAGGCTCAGCTCCAGCGCCTGTTGCTACTTCTGCATTCTACAACACAGCAACCTCTGCAACCTCTGCTGCCATTGTGGCTAGCTCATCTTCCGTGGCAGCTGGACCGTCTACGCCTACTTCAGTCTCATCAGTGCCGCCAATGAGCCCAAGTGAAACGCCTAGTACATCAACATCTACAAGCTCCACGACGCCGACAGGTGTAGAATCGGGCAGTCCATCCAGCTCCATCACTGTCAATGGCACCTCTGGTTCCGAAATCTGGACCTATCAGGGTTGCTACACTGACTTGAGCCCTGATCGAAATACACGCTCGCTTGCCAAATGGGGCAGCGGTCAATCCTCGACCGACTGTGCAAATCATTGTTTTGCGGCAGGCTATATCATATCAGGCACCGAGTACGGCGCGCAGTGTTTCTGTGGCAACATGATGACCAGCACAACGAAGATGGCTGACAATGAGTGTAACCAAGCCTGCGTGGCAAACCCGTCAGAAATGTGTGGCGGTCCATCTAGACTGAGTGTATATGCGAAGGCCGGAACGATGATGACTAAGAGGGCTTCACATTTGCATAGACACGCAGTGCGGCATGCTGAGTCTTTCTAAGGCCAGGTAAGGCTCAGCAGTGCACTATGGAGCATGAGCGAATTGGGTTCTGTTCATGTCAGCCCTTGTAAATACGTTCGGTACGACTGAGACAGATCTTACGGCTGGATGCTTGTTGCAACAGATGCCTGGAGCTGTGCCATAGCATTGTACGTATGAGAATTATCGAGATACCTTCTAGTGTAGATACCATATTCATCAAGGATCTTTTGCCCCAGTCTCGTCGAGCGCACTCGGCCAAGTCAGCCTGCTTGACTGAACAGATGTCCACCTTCTGAGGTAGGCGTACTCTGATCACGCCTCCGTTTTAGGATGCTATCTATCCATTTCTCGACTACTCTTAGCACCCAATGCTCACTTCAAGGTGTTGCAGTGGAATAGACTAAACATTCGATATACGTCGAATAGCAGATACCTAGCATCTTGGAATTTATGCTCAATGATTCGACCTCTCAAGCTTTCATTCACCACTTGGCATGTTTCTGACCTGAGGTCAGCGATGTTTTCATCTCCAGTACTAATACTCGACGACGTGGTAATATCAAATGCTCCCAATGAAGACTAGCCCAGATAATCTAATTATCCTGATCGCGTTCGATCAGAATAACATCTATACAAGTATACATGCCTCGTGTCGAAAACAGCATGACAGACGAGCCTAAGCTGAATTAGCATGCTTTTTCGTAGAGTTTGCAATTCTCCCTGGCTACTGGTACGACTACTTTCGCGACAAGAATGGCTTTACGTTTGACTCAGGCAAGAATTGGCTATCCTCGTCTTTCGCGACTCCGTTGCCATAATTATCATGCACCTCGGCCAGCTTTACATCATGATACGACCTATAGTATCAGATCGTTTTACACATCGAATCGAGGCATATCACATCCCAATCGGGGCCAGCAATCAAGGTTGACCGAGTCTCGAGCTGTGCGGCTTGCACTTCTGCTCGCCGCAGTCGGACTTTTCTACAACATTTCCTTGAGAACCCCATTGAGACTCGAAAGTAGTGACGACGAATTGCCTGGATCGGAACATATCAAACAAAGATATTTCTCCCCAATCACACCATGCACAATCCAGCAAGCCAACGAGGTGTTGCGATGGGAAGAAGGCTCCCAGATCGTTGGACTTGGTAGTGGTGTTCAACGGGTTGATTCGGTCAGGATTGCCAGCAACATGCCCTGTGAGGACCAGATGGTTGCAGCGGTTTCCAGTCCTGAAGATAACAAGATCAGATGGCTAGTGAACTCTTCCATAAGCGCTAATGATATATCATTAATGCCTTCCTTCTATCTAGGCTGATATGGGGCGTATTTGATGGACATGCGTAAGTTGTCCAGTATACATGTAAGGAAACGAAGCTGACGTCTTCAGCGGGTCAGAAACATCCGTGGCTCTTTGCGAACATATGGTCCCGTATATCATTCGTGAGCTGGCTGCACTTTCACTGTCCGGGAAAGTTAGTGATGTTGCCTCCCAGGATATTGACCTAGCCATGAAGGATGCTTTCGTAAGCCTCGATAGCGATATCATCGGTCAAGGTGCCAAAGCTTTAGGACCAAGCTTCCTGAACAATGCAATGTCACAACTTGGTCCAGCCTATGCCGGGTCATGTGCTCTTGTGTCCTACTATCATAGCGATTCACAGCTACTGAAAGTAGCCTGCACCGGAGACTCTCGCGCTGTCCTCGGGCGACGTAATGCTTCTGGTGGATTGGATACTATCCCTCTCTCTACTGATCAAACGGGCAGAAACCCAGACGAAATCGCCAGGTTACAGGAAGGACACCCGAATGAACCTGAGATGCTGCAGGACGGCCGAGTCCTGAAATTAGCCGTATCTCGAGCTTTCGGGGACAGTAGATTCAAGTGGGCTAGAGAAGTACAAGAGCAAGCGCAGCATAGGTTCTTTGGACCAAAGATTATTGAACCTCTAATTTCGCCACCATATATAACAGCTGAGCCTGTGATCACGACTACGAAGATCGAACCTGACATGGGCGACTTCGTCATTATGGCATCAGATGGGCTCTGGGACAATATAACGAACGAACAGGCCGTTGGTCTTGTAGGAAGATGGCTTGAGAAACATGATCCATCCAAACAGGCTGCGCCTCCCGACCTAGCCATAGCCCCACCTTCTACAGAGCAGCGACATATATCAGATCGTCGAAATCCCGATCCATGTAAGGCATATACTGAAGAAGCACCAGCAAACGAGAAGCATTTCGTTGTTGCAGACGAAAGTGCGTTATGTTTTCACTTTCCAATTTTAATTCCGTTCTGGTCCCTTGATGATTTGTAAGACATGTCTCAAGAAAATCTGCTCCCTGGCTTCAATTTCACGAGTCATGTTTGGTTTTGTGTAGAGAAATGCTGATCCGAAAATATTCAGATGCGGCCACGCATCTTGCACGAAATTGTAAGTTATGTTTTCGGCTTGATTCTCCCTCCATGTTAATCCGACCGTGCACGAGTCGTAATCGCTCTATAAACATATCCTGTGACTCAGAGTTATATCTTGATACGCAAATACTGACTCCAAAACCGTTTAGCCCTCGGAGGCGGTAATGAAGACCGTTTATGCGGCATGTTGGTTAGTACCTTTTTTGCTCAAACATTTATCTTGCTGGAAACAAGTTGGAGGCGTCAGCCATATGTTGAGAGCTCTATGCTTCTTCGACTTGTCTCGAATCTCAGTTTGCTGCCCAAAAGATCATCACTAAATCCCGAATTCATTGCAGACGGCCAGCCCTCCTTATTCTAGAAATATGAGGTCAGTGGAAGCGAAAGTTCCCTAGCTTCAATGTCCGACGCTAAAATGGCTTCAATCAATAGAGACGACATCTCGATTTATGTGATTTTTTTTGGAAAGGACGATCCTCGTTCAATAGAGGACTTCAGCGAGGACACAATACAGAGATTCTAGTTTCCATGACAGCCTATATCCTTCCAAGTGACTTCACGTGTAGCACACAGTATTCAAGACTCACTCGAGATCAATCTGGTGTTGATTTACATGCTGTGAATAAGTATGGGTCTCACGTTTCAATGCAGATAGCCCTAAAGTCGAAGCCTGGGCGCGAATGCGTAATATTCTAGCATTCCGAGATCTCTGTTGCACAGGTGTTCTACAGCCTTACAAACCCGGGATTCTAAGAAGGATCCGGGCAGACTTACGCAGACAACAGTCCCCTCTCGTTCCATAAAACCTCTCCAGCGCTTTATGTATCTACTGAAATACATATACCTATGGAGTGCTTCCGAAATCAGCACATTGATCAATGAATGATGTGCCCTTGGCACTCAGCAGTTTTGGTTGCTGACCTCCACCATCTCTTGAGTGAAGAAACCGGACATCCCGTATAATCGACTCGAATGTGCCCTCGACAACTCTCTGGCTCCGCACGCTGAACCATATGGGAGATGGTTGCCAGATCTATACCCCACTGACCTGAATTACGTGTACGGGGACCTACCTAATGGAACCTCCTCACGAACCTTCCTCCTTCCTCTGGAAAAAAGATTGCCTAGCTCAAAATTCGTCTACGTACCATCCTTGTTACCGCGTCGGAATCAGATGTGTCTTGTAAGTAAGGCGGACCAATTGGACTGCAGTAAGCATGTACGAAAGACCGGTCGAAGATCCAGAGGTTGCCTGGCGCGCAGCATTCGAAGCTGGGACTGGTGAAGTGTCCAGCGTTTCCAAGGCCCGACTTGTGCAGATGAGCAATGAATATTTTTTTGGTATTGTTCAGGGTCCGCTATTCTTTCGTTCACACACCTTAGATATTCCGTAATATGACCACAAAAGGGTACGTGTGCTGTCGTCCTGGATCTCGATGCCCAGATCACCGAGGGTGTGTCGATCACGAGGACGTGTCTCGGTCCAAACTGGGTGAGGTGCTAGCGACGCGAATTTGTTGGGCACTGCCCTTGACCTGGCACAATGCGGAACAATTTACATTAAGTCGTGGTCGATGGGCCGGCCATTGCTTCGACATCATCAAAATGCAAGGAAAAACGGGAGTAACTGAAGAGGGATCGCAAGATATCGCCTTTGCTGTCGTAAAGGAAGCTCGGGGCCCTGTGAGCAAGATCGATTCGAGAGAGTTGACTTGCAAGAGGCTGAAAGCCCTTCTCCTCAGGTGAGGAAGGCACTGGAAGACATGTACTATGGGACGCGAACCCTCAAAAGCCAGATTCGGCTACAGGCTGGTGATACAATGTATGAACGCACCTTTTCTCTGAGACTCGTTGCACACCATAGTAACATGCGCATCGAGCAGTCAGCGAAGGAACCATCTGCTTCGTTTTTGTTCTCGCTCAATGCTTGTCATGATAAGCGTCCATCGCGGATCGGTCAAGCCGTTGAGATACCACGTAGCTCAGCTGCCACTCCTCCCTCAAGCAAATACACTTTCTCAGAACCTTGGAGGGGACCTTGGCTATCATACAGCGTCCCTTCACAAGTGGTATGTAAGGCGAAACATCGCCCTCTGCTGCATGCGACCCGTCACCTCTTGAGAGCTTATCGCTCTCATGACAGGGGCTGGGATACGTCCGTAAAGGGTGCTTGGTCTTCCCTTGATGCTTGGTGTTACCGTTAGTAAGCTGGGTTGTCAACACTGCTCGAGGCCAAGTTGAAACAAGGGAGGGGCTTGTTTCTGATAGGTCAATCAACATGTCCTACAGCAATGCCATCTAGCCGCACAGTGAAGTTCCATGTGGGGTAGGATGCTAGTTTCCATTATTCGCCTGAGATTATCGAACTCCACGTCCTCCGACAAATGCCCGCAATAACATTAAACATGGGCCTTATCGCATGGAGGGTCCGGACTGTCGCTGTAGACCTGATGGACCTTTCCAGTAGCATCTTGCTGAGCTTGTCAATGGTGCTGCACAATGATCAGGTCTGCAGTGTTCGATGTGATTTTGCTAAGACCGGTGATGGCACAGTCAGTGAATGCCCTCAAGCTACCCAAAGCGAGGTTCGGCTACAGTCCGACAGTGAAAAGACGCCTGCTTTAAGCACGCCCATCGTCCGTGCTTCAACCTCAGACCTTGCGCGCGAGGCCAAAGACGCTCTCAGCTCCAGCACTACAACCTCAATCTATCCGGAAACTCCTGACTCTCCATATACTCAATGATCGGACTCTGGTCTCAGGCACCTGCACGGACAACGTTCCCGCGAGTGTCCTCCCGACCTAAAGGCACTCTACAAAAAAACTAAGGAGAACGTGAAGGTCGTGCACTTGGCCAAGAAGAAGATGGAGCAGCAATCCTCCTCCGATCCGACCAGATCTCGGGCACGGCTGAGACCAGCTTCGACTCAACCCGAAAAGGAGTGCCAGCAGATGAATTTACCTACTCCGAGTTCTCCGTATGACAAGGCCAAGACGTGCCTACGGGCTGTTGGCTATGGCGCAGAGAGCGTTGCTTCTTTTCAGGAATCGGTACAAAGGAACAAAGATCAGACTTCTGCAAGTGCTCGAGCCTTGTGGTTGGCCAACATTTTCTCGGAACAGGCGTCCCATGTTTCCAAAGGCACGGAAGCCCCGGGCACCATATCGATTGTAGGTCCTTCAACAGTCGCGTCGGACAACCCCAAAACGGACACAGAATCCTCAGTGATCTGCTACCAACACCATATACAAGCCCTTCAGGAATACCGGAAAGCACTCAATACCCGCAGGCAAGAGAGAAGCCAAGCTCAGGCCACCTGCCATAAAGCAGACTTGACCTTGCAATACATCACTCGCAACGGCATACGCGCCAGTATATTCTGGCGCAAATACCAAAAAGCTTCACGCGCAGTCTTCGACAAGACAGTGCGCGAGCTACGCAAGGCTCGTGCTTTGGAGACAAAGTTGCTGATGGCGGTATGCATCTCCATGTTTCAATGGCGTGCAGCGAAAGCTAACTCTCTATCAACAGATTGAGGAGCATGAAAGGGCGTTGGTATTTCGCGGTAAGAAGGAAGAGCTGGTGAAGTGGCGGCAACCCGTTGGTCGAGATCGTTGGATAGAATACTTTCCCGGCCTGCCAAACACCAATGATTCGCAACGTGCCACCAACATTGCAAAATCTGGGCTCTGCAACATCCCGAGTAATCCCACATTGGGCTCGAAATAGAGAATGCTGGTACACAAGTCACTTGAATCCGCTGGTCCATTGAAGCGGGCTTCTTCTTATTGTGTAGCGTTAGAGTGTTCTTGTGCCAACGGTTTCATTCCAGGGGAGTCTTGGTCACAGCGATCGCATGAGTGCGTCATTCATATCTAGGATCGGGCCACAGGCGAGTAGATTTGGAAGCAAAGCTTGAGATGCAAGCGGTTTTGGTTATTTGGCGTTGGTAAGCGTAAGCCAGCTCATGCAACTGCGAGAGTCCAGAGTCTATGGTCATCATCGCTCATACTCCCATAGCCTGTATCTACCGAAGCGATTGAGGTCCTACGTCTCGTTGACCCCCGTACAACCAGCCTTCGCATGGCCGCTTTGTATTTCTCTCGCAACCGTTGACATTTGTCATTCTCTTCTAGCATAGGCTCGTCCAGTTGCATGACTTTATTCACAAATATTTGATTGAACCTGTCCGCAGCTTCGCCCTCCAGATCAGGATGCTCGGACAGTTCAGCCATGAGTTGATACGTGGCAGCAAGTTCCAACAGCTCCACGCTGCCGGCTCGGTCAAGTACTTGCAACGCCGTTTCGAGAGCGCATAACTTATTCTGTGAGCTAGCCAGTAAATCTCGAGCCCTTGCGCAATCAATGACGGTTTCAATGTCTTCGCATACGTCGCTAGGGACAGGAGCCGTGATTGCTGATGAGGTCGGATTATGGCAATCTTTCATGACATGGGCAAGGTTGGTTCCACGGTCAGCCTCACAGAGAGCGGCTGCGGCCCGAATAGAGCTTAGGGAGCCGGGGGGTGCTATACGGAATGCAAGTTCGAGCTGTGACTGGTGGGTGGCATCTGTCTCGCTAGACTCCACGAAAGCTAATAGCGCATTATGCAACTTGGTGTTGGATATCCACACAGCGAGAGCGTCCAAAGAACCGAGCATGGCCGTGTCCTCGGTCTGCATACCAACATCTCCTTCTCCGGGACCATCAGGCAATTCTCGGTTCCAGGCAAGATTGTGCGCGTATCGGACCGCCCGATCAGTCATAACTTCGCCGATGGGTTGCTGCAAAAGGCTCACCAAGTGATCAGGTAGAGGATCACTAGGACCGGGATCCTTCGATATCCTCGGGTTGTTAATTATCTCTTGCGCTAATCGCCATTGGGAGCCAGCAAGGTGTCTCCCAACGTAATTTATTGCGTGGGTCATCCACGGGAACCTGGACGCTTGCCAAAATGTAATCCGGATGTGCAAAGCTTTGAGCATGACTTGATGATTTTGTAGTTAGCATTCTCTCACTAAAATAGAAGTTTGAGTATTTATATCAACGTCGGGAGTACATTCGCTTAAGGCATGTCTCACGGTACAGAACGAGGTTGAAATGGGGAAAGGATCGAGAGAAGCAAGATAACTCACGCCTTGCCGGAGTGACCGGCAGAGTTCCCGAGGCCCACAGGGTCAAGACGAGGCGGCTCCTGCTCATCTCAGAATCTCCACCGACGAGCTGGGCGTCGATGGCAATCTCCCATGCTCTGACCCTTGCAATCTCATCTTCCTCGTTCCGACCCGTCAGCCAAGAGTAACTGCGCCATCCTAGCGCTTGTCGTGTCAGATACCTGCGAGGTCTCGGAGTCAACATCTTCCCGTTGAGCGCAATAGGCTATTGGATAGGTCTCCAGAGCCGATCCTCAAAACATGTCTTGCAGTACCTTATAGTGCATGTATGAGGGGGAAATCATTCGAAAAGATCACTTACGCATATGTCTCCAATATCAGGGCCCACAATTCTGGAAGCCTACGCAAGTTTAGGAGTCAGTCTTGTCAAGTAAGTGCGTTAGACAAAGCCAAGAAACATTGCTAGGAAGCAAGCAATGGTCTCTCAGAAAGGGACTGCCCGCGAAACACAAAGTAACAGTGAAGGAGGCCTAAGTAAAGGCTTCTTCGATACAAGAGCCTGCTCCCGCAAGAGCAAGTTACAATCAAGCATGGGTAGAATGAAAGTGCTCGGAAAAATGGAAGAAATCCTAACACAGAGCCACTCATCGGTAGTGGCAAGTTTGAGAGGCTGAACGCAACGGTATGGTCCCAAGACTTCTCTCGCAGCTTCGGGGGAAAGCCTGAGGGATCTGCCTTACATGGTATGTCGCGGAACCCAAACAGTCTGAATGGCGGTCAACCAAGCATTCTGTCGCATCTCCATGGGGGAAGTTGAGGAGTTGGTATTGCTCCCGCCGTGTGTCACACGCCGTTTTCCAAGCCTTGGCTTTGAGTTGAAAAGGTATAAGAAAAGAAGGATACCGAGTATGGCGAATACCAGAAAGCCCCTTGTCAATGGTACAAGAAAGTGACCGTAGGGTAAAGTGACCAATTGAGTTTGACTGGTCCGCAACAACCTCAATGAAGGCAACAAAGAGGATATAGGCAAAGCAAACAGTCCCCGGTCACGACCGCCCTCCTTACGACTTCCAGAAAATCCGTCCATGATCATCAAACCGGCCAAAGACCCAAGCATGAGTTTGCCAACAAACTTGCCTCCTCTGATGGAAACATTTCCGGAAGATGTGCCCTCTGCATCCACTTCATAAGACATCGGCTCTGCATAATGAGACTGTGGTGGGACGCTTTCCCTTAGTTTCCTAATATCCTCTGGCACCGGGATCATACCACGAGGCTCGTCTGTTATGGTTGTTGAAGCTTGGCTTATGTTTGGAGAGTTGCCGGAGGTATTGCTTCGAGGCTTCAAGGCGTCTTGCTCAAAGACGTATCTATTCTCTCGAGCTGTCACGGTTGGGTCACATTGATGATTCCTCAGCACATTGTTCGCATCTTCCAGAAATGCATTTCGCTTCTCCAGATGCTGGATGTACTCGATCGCCTTCGTCAAGATAGTGGCTTTGTTGTGCTTTAGAGCCGGTGCCAATACTGGAATATCGTTGGGATACTGGCCGTCATCACGAAGACTTGGCACACTCTGACGCAATACAGCAATCTTTTCATTCAGATTGGTCCGATAGCGCTTCTCGACAAGGCTGTGGCTCTTGTTCTGGACCGAGGTTGACTTTCCGGTGTTATCTTGTACAAATGAAGGCGTGCTATTGGGGTCCTCGGAAGTTTTTCGCTTCCTGGAGGGAGTGACAGAGCCAAAGGATTCGTTGATTATGCTCTGCGTTTGCGAATCCGCCATACTCTGCTTGACCAAGTCTTCTCCACTTGTTGCCGAAGGAGAAACACGATCCATTGATGGGTCCCATTCCATCCAATCCTCCCACTGGTCGTCCGGAGAGCATGACACTTTCTGCGGCTGTTCAGGCGAGCTCTCCCCATTGGACACTGGCGTCAGTGCACCCATGGCGTTCGGCCCCGTTTGGTCACTAGGATACTTGGTGGTGCTTCCGTCTTTACTCTTTGCTTCTGCTTCAACGACGGCAAGTCGAACCGCTCCTAGAGCTCACGCATTCATTCTATCTGAATGAACGGGTAGGCAGTCATAGGGTCATCATTCATGTCAATCACTAGCAAGAGGTTTGTCCATGACGCTGCAGTGAACGAGCTTCAATATGAGATCTGCCCGAAGTGTTAGTAACGTAGGCCCCTAGGGTGGCATGTAAACCGGTCCACCCGTCTTTAACTCCGTAGAGCCAGAGCTAGTGCACTCAAACGGTCTCGCCGCTATTGGGTCCAAAGCAATCTCAAGACTTGGACATCTTCACTGGCCACACGAAACACCTCCCATCCCTAGACGACTCCACTATATCTACCAGTCCGGTCTTTCCGGAATGTCAGATTATGGAGGAGATGACGGCGGCGACGACGGGTTGGTCTATGCCGCTTCCACACATCGAACCTTCCCGCTGAATCTCTATCGCCCACAGCTACGAAGCTTACGAGCCCACCTTCGACGAGGAAGAGCCCGAATTTGAGCCCCAAGACCCCGAAGACCCGGATTTCCCAACATCCACCGCTGCCCCAACGCCAGGTCCTCTTGGCACCGAGGATCCAGACGCGCAAGTGCCCAATGGCACGGCTACGACACCCAGGACGGTGGTAGAGGTGAATGGGGAAAGCGCTGGGCAGCAAGTAAAGAAAAATGCTGTGCTGGGGTTGAAGGAAAAGAGAATAGAGGATCACAAGAGGTCGACCACGCCTTATATGACAAAGTATGAGAGGGCGAGAGTGTTGGGGACCAGAGCGTTGCAGATTAGGTATGGTGCATTTGATATGCAGAAAACTACCAAATGGGTTCATGCTCAAGACACGGTAGAAGATGATTAAATGGAATCAATTGCTGACTTGATTTGGTATACAGCATGAATGCGCCTGTGCTGGTCGACCTAGAAGGCGAGACAGACCCCTTGCAGATTGCAATCAAAGAGCTACGGGAAAAAAAGATTCCCCTGGTTGTGAGGAGGTATCTGCCGGATGGATGGTATGAAGATTGGACTTGCGAGGAGCTGTTGTGATGGATCTGGAGAAAGGCATACCAGAGGCGTTCCGGTTCGGCCTTCGAGTCGGATTCCAAAGGCGACTAGTATTTATCTGCATAGTCAAAGGTAGATAAATTACACAGAGTGATATGAAGTTATAGTTCAGTGGAATATCTATGATATCTAATCGCTTATATTGCTATCGCTCCTTCGTCATCTATTACTCGGGACGCCTCTGCACAAGTCACTACCGCCGTAAAATCTGACAAGGGGTGCTTTTAATGGAGTCGTGGAGATAAGCGCCATACCTGTCAGCAGGATGGCGTGGCCTGGAGTTGATTTAGCGTGTACCTTTAAGACCGCCCTCTGAATTGAGTGTATGCCTCCGAAGCTTTTTCGCCTTTTGTTGTGCGAGGTCGATCTACTCAAATGAGCGCACCTTGGGCTGGACGTAACCGACCGGAGAGACGAACGGTCAGACTGGTGGAAGGCCAAAATCATTCTCTTTGACACGGACCGAGTACAACAGTCGCAAGTTCTCTACAACCTTCGGCAGGACTTTATCGGCACTTTCGCTACATCTGACCCCCATATCGCCATCGTCATCTGGCTCTATACCTGCATAAAAGTTCTCTTCGCCTCTGACTCCACCGAGGTTCAGAATGCCGATTGGCATATTCCGCTCCTTGGCTTGTTTGACCAATCTCCAGGCGGAGTAGGTCGCCAAGCTGCTTCCGATGACAAGAATTCGGTCGGCATCATTGATAGCTTTCTCCGCGGCATTCTTAATCTCAGAGGCAATAGACTCGCCAAACATGACCACAGCAGGCTTGAGAACCCCAGCGGTGGAATCTGGGAACAAAGCACCGTCGCTATCAGTTTCGACCTTAGCTTTGGTGCCATTGGCCAAGGTGGGAGGGTTCTCGAGGCATGTAGGGCATGCAGGATACCTGAACGTCGTATAAGGAGCATTGGGAACGTCCACATCGCCATCGGGGTTGCTCTTCAATCCTTTTGCCCTTCTTTCAGCAGGGTTTTCAGAATCTAACGCCCCAGTCGCTAGCATCTCTGCCAGGAATGCAGTCCATTCAGGGTTTAAGGTCGAGAGCAATCTCTGGAAGTCTGTTCGTGGGAGTTGGTTGTGGCAGTGGATACATACCAATCCACGAAGGTAGCCATGAAGTTCTATTGTCGACAAGCTTGGATGTGCCAGAGAATGGAATGAATCCACGTCTAGCTCGGCATTGACAAATCAGCCACAGCCCACTCTCATATACCGCAATGTCACTGCATTGAACAGGGTGACTGACTTTGGGTGATTACGCTACTGATGAGCCCCATCTTCCCAAGCTCTTTCACCGCCCCATGACTAGCATTCGGTCTCGCCTTATGTAGGTTGGTCCACCCAAGGAAACTCCTTGCCCAATATCTCTTTCGAGCTTCATGATTGGTGACGAACTCGTTGTAATAAATTGGTCTATAGGTTTTGTTCAAGGTGTACGTCCCTCCCGTACCACGATAGTCAGCTAAGCCTGATGCCACCGATATCCCGGCGCCTGTAAGAAGTACAGTCTTCGCGGAATCATTGCTTGGAGCGGACAAGAACCTGGTCAGAGCATAGACTGCACCAGCTGGTGTATTGGCGAATCTGGGTATGATAATTGGAGGAGCTGAAGATGGTCCTTACAATCAGTAAATGCCATTTCGAGAAAAGGTACGCGTCTCGCAATGTAATTGATTATCATAATTCCCAAAGGTTCAAGGGTGGAAAATAGCAAATCATGAGGGCTGGAGGAAACCTACGTAAGGGGCCCGTGTAGGGTATTCGCATGAAAGTTTTGTTCATGAAGAGACATGAATGCGGCTGCTGGTGGTAATTAAAGTACTCGAAGGAACTGAGATCTGGACGTCATTAGGCAGTACTTTAGGCTCAGTCGATACACTACCTTACTTTATAGTACTAGGCCATAAGTTTCCGCACCCCTCACGATTTTACACCAAAAATCGTTAAAAGTCATATTATTCACGCCTCTATTACTTTTTAAAACCTACTAAAAAAAATTCTAAGAAATTTAAGAATTTAAGAACTTTAGATAACTAAACTTCCTATATCTTTAATTATTTATAAAAAATTATAATTCCTATATTATAATCTTATAAAGTAGTAGTAAGATAAGGAGTCAATTATTTCTAATTTACTCCTATTCCTTCTCTTTAATATTAGATATAATTTTTTAAGAATTTAATATAATATAAATTAGCTATTATTAGATTAAGGTTTAAAATTTTAGAAACTTCTAAATTAGGGGGGAAAAGTTATAACTTAATGTAAGGTACGACTTTTAATATGAAAATCAGGTTTTGTGCTAAGACTTTTGAGCGGGACTATAGTTCTAGAGACTAGAAGCCGGCGCCTAGAACTTTGCCTCCGCGCATGGCCCGCCATTTTGGCTCTGAAAAGTGAAAAGTGAAATTCGACACAGTGAAAGGGCTCAACTGATAACCGCAGTTCGACCCATGTTAGGCAGTGACAGCTACAAGTGCTTTGGTCCTAACGTATCTACTCTCACCCTGGCGGTGAGGGTAACTCGCTCGGTCATATGCCGTTTCCTCGCGCGTTCGGTCTACGCAGCTTGGAAATTCGGCTACCTTTCACTGCCAGCGGCTTCGGTCGAGGCTCCCCTGTGCTGAAGCCACATCTCCTCCTCGTCCGACCGAACTCCGTCACCCTCTCAACAAAGCTAGTCAAAGTCACGAATACTACCTACCACACCAGCTCATTCTTCCACGCTTCAGATTATGTTGTCCTTCGCCGACTGACTGCCACTATGACATTGACAGCGCAGGCCCGCCAGCACAGTGGGCACGCGCATCACCACCATCACGACAATACCTACTTGACCTCAACAAACAAGAAAGATGCAGGTGTCCGCATCACCCGAATCGGTCTCTATGTCAACTTTCTAATGGCCATTGGCAAAGGACTTGGGGGCTACTTTCTCAATTCACAAGCCTTGCTCGCCGATGCTTTCCACTCCCTTACAGACATGGTCTCCGATTTCCTGACCTTGGCAACAGTGTCTTGGTCTCTGAAGCCGCCCACATCAAAGTTTCCTGGTGGCTATGGCAAGATTGAGAGCTTGGGGTCTTTGGGCGTCAGCAGTCTGTTGCTTGCTGGCGGTATTGGCTTAGGCTGGCACTCTGTTGAGATTTTATATTCCCAATTCTTCCTCGATGCGGCAATGGCAGCTGCAGACCACGGTCACGGTCACGATCATGGTCATGGTGGTGGAATGTTCAGTCATTCGCATAGTCATAACCCAGCTGACATGGGAATACCCAATGTTCATGCTGCTTGGATCGCCGGGAGTTCGATCGTTGTCAAAGAGTACTTATATCGCGCTAGTAAGTCACCTTGTCAGTCACTACAGAAGGAATGCTGAGGAACTTGGCTTGTAGCTATGAAGATTGCGAAAGAGCGCAAATCGTCGGTCTTAGCTTCCAATGCTGTCCACCATCGCATCGACTCCCTCACCAGTATCGTTGCCCTTGTCGCCATTTTGGGCTCTCACGTATTAAACAACGTCTCGTGGTTGGATCCGGTTGGAGGGCTCCTTGTTTCATTGATGGTCATAAGAGCTGGGTGGGGGAATACTGGTAACGCACTACTAGAGTTGGCTGATGTTGGTGTCGCGGAGGATATCAAAGACTCCGTCCGAAAGGCAACAGTGAAAGCATTGACTGAAAACTTATTTTCCACTGATAGTATGACCGGCTCTGAAGTGGAGGTTCAAGCTATCCAAGGCGTCAAAGCCGGGCAGAATTACTTGATGAACGTCGAACTTGCCGTTCCTGGTGATTGGTCGGTAACGGAAACAGGGGCTGTTGAGGACGCCGTACGGGAGAGCGTCGGCTTCAAAGTCAGAGGTGTGCGACGAGTCAGAGTCAGATTTGTTCCGAAGGCAACTGGAATTACGGACTTCGCCGACGAATTCATCAGACGAGATGTTAGTCCTAGGAGTAGCCCTGAGCCAGAAGGGCACGGACGTGATCATGACAAGCCTTCATTCAACGGAGATGTAAGGAGTAGGCATTGAGGCTGCATCTATTCGTGGACCTGAGAACCTCGAAGCACAGATCGCAACGCGACTGCAGCTGTGAGATGGTCAACACGACTGCTTATCATCGCAAAAGAGCATAGCGATGGCGCACCGGGTGCGTGGTTTCCCACTCACATTGGGATAGACTCACATAAGTACTCCGTACACGGGTAGAATTACCCAGTCGTGCCAGTCCGGCGGAAGAATTAGAGGATTTTAACCGAGTGCCTGACTAGGCCCAGCAGGTCTGGTCTTAATTTACGACGACGCCGACTCTGTGAAAAGGAAAACACAGGAATTTGCTCGGTGCTTATCTTGTGTCTGTCTCAGTTCATGTTTAGTTCAAGACCCTAATGACACCTTACGCACGATTTTTAATAGATTACCATGCGCTTTCGATCAGACGTCATCCTTGTGATCGCATATTAGGTCGGCTGAATTCCTAGCATTGAGCTTTGTCTCTACTTTATTCCTTCCAGAATCGCGCGAGATCAACCATTCTGAGGAACCATGGCCGTTCCGAGTCCCTTTTATATGGGGTTCGATCTTTCTACCCAACAGCTCAAGGGTATTGTAGTCACTCCCGACCTCAAGGTTCAATATCAAGCTGTCTTTGATTTTGACGCGGATTCAACTGGTTTCGAGGTCTAGAAAGGCGTACTCATCAATGAAGCTGAGCGAGAAGTGTATGCCCCGGTGGCCTTGTGGTTGCAAGCTCTTGATGCAGTCCTGCAAAAATTGAAGGATCAAGGCCTTGAATTTGGGAGGGTCAGAGGCATTAGTGGTGCAGGCATGCAGCATGGAAATGTTTACTGGGGTCACGACGGCGAGCGTGCGTTGAGAAACCTTCGCGGGCACCAGGATTTGGAGCCTCAGCTTCGTGACGCGCTGTCATTCAAATATTCACCGAATTGGCAAGATTCTAGCACTGAAGAACAATGTAACGTGTTCGACAAGCATCTTGGTGACGAGATGACTTTAGCTGTACACACGGGCAGCAAGGCTCATCATGTAAGCCGAGCTCTCCTCCTGCCAGCGGCGCGCTGCACTCAATGTCGTTGGCGTCCTTACTGTTCCTCTCCTTCTCATGGACTTCTTGACTCCTGTGAGCACGGAAACTGGCTTTTTTTTCAAGCGTTCGAGAATATGAGTAACTCATACAAGATAAGGCTGATTTTATTTGTGCAGCGTTTCACAGGCCCACAGATACTTCGGTTCAGGACGAAACACCCGGAAGAATACCAGCAGACATCCCGTATTTCGCTTGTATCATCCTTCCTCGCCTCGATATTCCTGGGCAAGACTGCACCTATTGATATTTCCGATGTCTGTGGGATAAACCTGTGGGACATTAAAAGCGGCAAGTACAACCAGCAACTCATGTCCTTAGCAGCCGGCTCCCCGGACACGAAAGACCTCGAAAGTAAGCTTGGTGGGGTACCAGAGGACGGAGGAGGTAGCTTTGGGACAATCAGCGCCTACTTCGTCGAGCGTCATTGCTTCGACCCTTCATGCTCCATAGCACCTTTCACAGGTGACAACCCGTCGACCATTCTCGCGCTTCCCCTTCGACCCTTCGACGCTATTGTTTCCCTCGGGACTTCTACTACCTTTCTAATGTCCACACACCACTATGAGCCGGATCCCGCCGTCCACTTTTTCAATCACCCCACCACAGCTGGTCTCTACATGTTCATGCTCTGCTACAAGAACGGATGCCTTGCTCGGGAGCAAATCCGCGATTCATTAGGCCCGGTAGAATCCGGGAGCAGAGATCCATGGTCACTTTTCAACCATCACGTTACACATAACCCACCTCTTGGGGCGAATAATCCAAGCTCGCCACTCAATATGGCTCTTTATTTTCCACGTCCCGAGATCGTCCCCAACGTCTCTGCAGGGACCTACCGTTTCACTTACAACCCGGCCTCCCGCAGCCTCTCACCGCCCGCTAATTGGAACCTCCCCCATGACGATCCCCGCGCCATTGTTGAAAGCCAGCTTCTATCTCTCCGCCTTCGAAGTCGTAATATCGTCGCTCCACCATCTCCCAACCCATATAATCTCCCTGCCCAGCCGAGACGAATCTACCTAGTAGGGGGTGGAAGCCAGAATCTAGCCATTGCAAGACTTGCTGGAGAGATTCTCGGCGGCGTTGAAGGGGTTTACCGTCTTGACGTTGGCGGGAATGCGTGCGCATTGGGCAGTGCTTACAATGCTGTTTGGGCGGCGGAGAGGAAGCCTGGGGAGACCTTTGAAGAATTAATTGAGAGCAGATGGAAAGAGGACGAATTCGTCGAGAGGGTGGCAGAGGGGTATCAAGCAGATTTGTACGAAAAATATGGCATGGGAGTAGAGGCTTTGGCCGCTGTGGAGAAGGAAGTACTGAAGGACGCGAAGGAGGTCGAGAAGGCTGGTACATCCGGTGCTGGTCAAATCGTTTAGACCGAGCCTTGTAGAGCCTATATACTTGCTCTTCGACTTGTCCAAATGCATCCCAATTGTTGGCCTCAGTTCAACAAACTGTTCGACAACATCAGGCTGTCACCCAAATCCGCCATGTAGGATTAGCGTAACCCAGCCGGCCTACGTGACCGATAAGAGGCTCAATGACAAGTATACCTGCTCTGGTTAGGAGGCTTTCCCGTTGCTAAGCTACTCCAGGCAATAAGCTCTCCATAGTCAGTCTCCTTCCATCGAGCAAGATACCGCGGGCACATTCCTGTTGGAAGACCTACGGGCCATTAGATTCGTACTTCTCTGAGTGACTGCTTGCAGGAAGAAGAACAGTGCGTAATAGGACCAGGATAGCTACGTTTTAGCTTCCGTTGTATCGGCGGTAACGGATGTAAAGAGAAGGGTTGGAGGGTGCAACTACCCGCAGGAATGTCGTTTTGAAGACTTACTTTGAGCAAAATGGAGCCCGTAGAAAGAAACCACCTCAGCGACGCACTTAAGGGTGAATGCCAGACCTCCGAGAGATCTCAGCCCAAAATATTTACCCTGTATAGCATATACGGCACCACTTAGCCTATTTGTAACGTGAGCTTAGCACTAATTGGAAAACTTTCGAAGTCATTGAGCCTCAAGGCTAGCCTTTCGTAGGATATGTGGAAGATATCGTCAAGTTGAGTGACTTTGGCCTAATTGATCAGGCAGTCGCTGATCAAGTCCTCAGTTGACGACTCTGGGTATTCGACTATCCTTTTCGGGTTCAAGTACGGGTCCGACTTCCTGACATATGCCAAAGGTAGATTTTTGAATTACACAGGCCATCACCATTCATTCCTGTTCTATGGTCGAAACGGAATTTATTCTCAAAGAAACTCGCTCTCGGTTCCATGTCGTGACAGCATGGTCCATAGTCCTTTGAAGGGTGTAGTGTTACTGTTAGATATCAAATCAAGGTTGATATCAGTTGCTATGACTCCTTCTGTGACTCGTCCTTATTCCGTTTGTCCATTATTTCATCGATGAGTCCCATCTCCAATGCCTCCTCCGCTCCCATGAACTTGTCCCTCTCCATCAAACGCTCGATTTCTTCTAAGCTATGCTGTTTTGTCAAATGCTTTTGATAGATCTCATTTAGCTTCCTCCTTACCCTCAAAATCTCCTTTGCATGGATTGCGATGTCGCTTGCTTGGCCAAAGTATCCTCCACTAGGCTGATGGATCATGATGCTAGAATGAGGTAGACAGAAGCGTTTCCCAGCAGAACCGCCGCAAAGAAGCAAGGAGCCCATAGAGGCCGCTTGACCGACACAAGTCGTGGTCACAGGAGAAGAGATGTAGGTCATCGTGTCGTATATCGCGAGGCCAGCTGTGACTGAGCCACCGGGAGTGTTGATGTAGAGATGTATGGGTTTCTCGGGGGCATCGGCTTCAAGGAAGAGTAGCTGGGCTACTATGGATGCAGAGACGGACTCATCGACTGCGCCGTTCAGACAGATGATGCGCTCCTGACGATACATAGCCCTCAGCAGAGCTCATGTAAGACAACCATGGCAAACTCACCATCAATAACCTGGAGAATATGTCGTCTATTAAGCTGTCAGCAAAGGCTCGTGATCACTCGTGATGAGGTAAATTACGTGTGCGAAAGCCCCCTCCCTAGCTGGTCAGCCGGAAACGATTGAGGTTGAAGAGATGAGAAGAGCCTACGATCGTCTCGGTAACATAGGGCGTTGGAACCCATGCTCGCGGTGGTTGTGATGCAGTTTGGCCGGAAAAGCGTCGCAGACCCAGCCTCGAGATGTTCCGGAGAGGGGCCAACCCAACGGTAGGAGGCATTGGCGCCCTCAATACCAGATTCAGAGTCTTGGAATGTATGAAGAGAGAGTCCGAATAACGTGACGATCTAGAATCGGAACACCAGAAAGCTCAGGCTATCATGAGGTAGAATATGTACTATGTAAGGAAGTCAACTGCCAAGGAGCTCCACGGCGCTGGTATAGAAACTCACTCCCAGGAGCTCTCCGCCTCTCCGCAAACCACCCCCCGTGGTTGCACCTCTTCACAGCGTCTACCTCAACTATCCCTCACAAGAGCCATGATCGTATACTGTACATTTCAAGGGTTATGAGAAGATGTTCCGTAGCAGAGAATTTCTCGCCTACTCGACTATGGGGCTGCCGCAGCTTGCGAACCTCGCCGCGCTCTCGACCTCGAGCCGTCAAGCAGTTGAACAACGCGGAATTATTGAAAATTGTCCAAGATTGCAAGCAAGATGCTACCCCCACTTCAGATCCCAAGCCGAAGTCTTCTGATATCACGGTGCAAACCCGTGAGGAGCTACCTCAAAGCTTCTCACAATTGTCTGCCCGTTCTCCTCCTTTACCACGCTCGCCATTGACAGAGCCTCGACTAGTAGCCGCTCGAGCCCGTCACAGAGCAGAAAAGCCACCACCATCCAAAGAACGCTCGCCCTTCCAGTTGAAGCTGGAGAGAAATCCATACGGTATGATCAATTCATGCGTCCTCAAGGATTATCATCATCAAGCTAAACATACCGATAGCCCAAGCTTTGTCAACTCCGCCCCGGCTATGTATCCTCACAGGCGTGAGACTACCCAGCTACTTCCATATTCCCTTCGGAGTCGCAAAGCACCCAAAGACCGGAGCAATCTGGCACCTTCCCAGGCTTCCAAACCTCACAGAAGCCGACCAAATACCACCTTCGCCTACGTCCTCGTCACCAGGGTTCACTACGGATTTGGAGCCGAAGATGTCCATTCGCACGGCATCTGGCACCCACCTGGTCGCCTCCCGCGCTGCCCTCGCATATATCTCAAAGCTCACTAAACCAGCCTACAGAAGACTTTTGCCTTACCGTTGGAAGGAGGATCCCAGCCTCAGAACCTCCGAGATTGTCTGGCGCGAAGACATGGACACTTTTGTGCTCGAAATGCTGCGCAAAAGTGTCGCGAGAGATCTGAGATATTTGGCATCAAGACCGGCAGCCTATATAGCTGCTTGCAAGGGTTACGATAACATTGCAGATCATACGCAACTCAATGCAGTCATGTGGCTTGGACCAGATCCTGAGGCGTCATCCCAGGAGGCCTCTTCCGATTCTACAGCAAAGTGCGAAGACCAAGGGCCACCGCCATATGCAATGCACCACTATAAGGATCATTACGTGCCATATCACAATTTACTTGCTCTCCTTGGTCATACACATCTACAGACCTTGAAAGCAAGCAAGCCAGCTCATTTTGGGGGTCGAATGGCGGTCATCAAGGCCAAGCGCACGACTGTGAAAGTGCAAGTTGAATTATGGAGATTGCTGGGCTACCTGACCCATCAAAAGGGGGAGATTTCAGTGACCGAAGCGGTTTCTGAGCAAGCCACCTGAATATGCACCTACGAGGACTTTCGAAGGTTGGGCTGCAGGCAGCATTCACGTAGCACGGTGGTCAGGATGCAATATATGACAAACATTGCCTTGCTAGCGAGTTCAGTTAGTTCTAGTTTTGCCAATGAAGTTGACTTTATGCTAGCCTGCAGTATCCTGAGCATGTAGAAGAGATGATCACAGCCTGGTCGAAGCATAGAATTATCTGAAACATGCGGAACTGATCAGCGATCCCGTCTCTAGTGATTGTGTAAAGTTCAAACCCCGATCCTTCCATTTTCGGATGTGGTGTCGGTTCAGTTGTGCCGCCACTGTCTGCCTTGACCAAAGGACGCCTACTCAAACGTTGCTCGCGTCTGTTACGGCAGATACGCCCCACCAGCGACCACGAGATTCTGCCTCGTAAACCTGACCTTGTAGACTGGACTCTTCTTGGTCGGGAAAGCGCTAATTTGATCTGACGTGACCACAACATCCTTCCCTTTCTTCTTCGTACCAGCGCCAGCTACAGCCTGCATCTGGGCAGCATTCCCATCGATCTTCTGGCCTGCACCGCCTTCTCCAATGATCCTTCCTTGTCCGTTAGCATCGTTTGCTACACTAACGTCCCAAACGCGCACTGTGCCATCTGCGCCGCCAGAAGCCAGGACTGTAGATTCTACACTCCAGCTTAGCGACCAGATTGCTCCCTTGCCATGGCCTCGCATCCGCTTTTTGAGCTTGCCTGGGCCAAGGTCCCACAGTATGATGGTGCCAGTGTCGTCAGCGGATGCCAGTAATTTGCCACTAGGACTGCACGCCAGGGCGGTAACATTGCCAGCATGTCCTGTGAACATTCTAACCGGATACCCATTTGTAACTGCCCACATGCGCACAATCTTATCACTGCTTCCAGTAAAAACATAGGCGCTGTTGGGATGGAAGCATACCGTGTCTGTGTCTTTGTCGTGGCCCACAAACATACGAAGATCTTCGATGTGATCGGTCCTCCATAAACGGCTCGTCCGATCAAGGGACCCAGTGAGGAAGTAGAGTCCAAAGGGACCCCAGGTCACGTCCCACACCGGAGAATCGTGTCCCTTGTAGATTACTAGACACGTCCAGGTCTCCAGGGACCAGAGGCGCACAGATTTGTCTGCTGAACTAGAAAGAAGGTACTGCGACCTTGTTGAAGTGGCGATAGGATTTGATGAGGCGATAGACGGAGAAAACGATACCGCGTATACGGGTCCAGAGTGTCCGATAAGGCGACGAGATGGGGATGGCTCATGAGAGCCACGAGGGAGTGAAGATGGCAAACCTTTGCCATCGAGACTCCAAACGCGGATATAGGACTCGCTCATACCTGCAGCTACGAGTAAGCTGTCCTCTGAGAAGTCGATGCAATTGATGCTTCAGTAAAATTTGATTAGCAGAACCCGGAGAGGCTAAAGCGATAGCCACTTACCTGTCATAAGTATTGTGGAACGTGAACATCGTGACACTAACACCAGGTCCGATGCCTCCAGTCCTGGCTTCGATCTTGAATCGGTCACGGTCTTCCTTGACCTTTTGAACCTCCATAGCAACGTCACGCGCAACAGAGGGCGGTAGTTGAAGCTCGATACGAACAGGAGCTTCTTCACTCTCTTCGCGTTTGATATGCTGTTCAAAATGCTGCGTTAAGGAGTCTTGGCCAGCTACCGGCGGATGCTTTGCATCTTCCTCTTCCAGCTCTGCGCGAACGTCACCCATCAAATCAGGCTCGATCGGCATGGGACCGAGCCTCAACCGTGTTAACACTGTTGACCCCGCAGTCCTGTCCACGTTGGCGGATCCTGGATTGTGGCCAGGAATTCCCTCATCCTCGGCGGGAAATCCTTCGATCGTTCTCGCCCGATTGATCAATCTCGCAAGACTGTACTGGTCGTCTGCGGCACGATCGATAGTGACAACGTTGAGGTAGCTTTGAATAACGCCCACGATCACTGCTCCTCCATCCTTCTCCTTAGATTCTAAGAATTGTACTAAATTGTAGAAGGCCACCTGGCTCAGAGTCACTCGGTACTTATTACCACGATAGATTTTGGCAATTTCATTGCTTTGCAGATGTTCAGGGAGAGCTATGGGCTCAAGAGCTCGGATGTCGTCTTCGTGCTCATTCTCAAAATCGGCCTTGAACTTATTGAAGAAGGTTCGACTGTCTTTGGGCAAGAAGTTCGACACTAGATTGAGGAACGAATAGACGAAGATCGGCCAAAGCAAGCGTCTGAGATCAGGCTAGAAATCTGTCAGGATGTTTATGAGGGATAGATCATATTACTCACCTTGTAGATATCCAGATTCTCATCAATCCATCGCTGCATAAATTCTTGACAGGAATTAATATTGCGATCGACCACCACATCTCGGAAGAATACTCACCAAAGGCTCGTAGATATTTCACTCCTCCAGTCTCTTCGCTTTTTGCGTTTAGTGGTCTGCCGTCATAGTCCTGGTTCGCAGATTCTATTCGTAGCATAGACTCCGTCTTGCTGTAGCCCTTTTTCGAGAGATAATCGATGACCTTCAGTATGAGGTTAGCATCCATTATTGTCGAATTATAAGCAGTGACTTTGAAGAGAAAGATAGAGAATCGTGGCAAGAGATCTTAGAATATTATCTATATCTGCTGACTCTGTGATTGTGTTTAGAAAAAGTGTGGAAGGTAAGGAAAGTGTAGGTGGGATCTTTCGGGAATATGTAAGATCAAGACAGTGACGCATTCATTGGAAGGAACGGTGCAAGAGTCTCGTCCAACACTATAGTGATCAAGTACCACACTTTGACTGCACACTATCTCATAGCTCCAACTTCCAAAATCATGGTGCTCATCGGTATCGTCTGAGCGTAATAGGAAAATCTCTGAAGAAAGGAGATCCGTGATAGCCTGGTTGGAGGTTTTCATAATTGGCCGACGAGTGGTTCAATACGGGGGCACCATCTTGACTCCGGCCATTTAGGCTAGCAACAATAGCGCTAGATCTCGAGTCACACTTTGTTGGTTCAATATTCGGGTTCTTTGGGGAACCCTTTCATCGGCGATGTCTTTGCTGCACACCGCCATGGAGCAGGTCCTTGTGTGGAACTACTGGTGGCACTGCTTTCTCCGCTGTTGCGGAGTCGCCTTCTAGCCTCGATTGGCTTCTCTTCCACAGCATCGTCCATATATGGGTGGGCGAGTTTGGAGGATGATGGTAAGCCGCGAGCACCAGATCTTGAGCATTGTGATTTAGGTTACGTGGCCAGAGACCAGCAAGCTGTGTTGGTGGGCTAGAAGACGTGATACAGATCCTGGAGTACTTCACAATGAAGGCGGACTTAAGGACGAAGTTCAGTTGGCGGACAATGGGTCACCGACTGAGAAGCTGAAGGTCTTAAAGGATCCCGATTGCCCCCGATATGCGAATCGAGAAACGTATGGTAGCATCCCCTCTTCTGGAATCATTGTCGACTCACGATCACGATGATGGGCTACTTGGGTAGGATGCTTCTGGCTATCCATGGTGGTCTTAGATGGGTGGTATCGTACTCGGCCTGTTCTTGCCCCCTCTCCGATCTCTACTCTGGCCCGTCAAATGCGTAGATGCGTTCATTGACTCAGATGATGCAATATGTGCGCTCATTTTAGCCCTCGCTTTGCCATTTTGGGCAGAAATGCGTCACCAGTACATGGAGCAGCCGATGAGAAATCAGGGACTAGTTGCCAGCTATAAGAAGCATGCATTCGATGATGCGGGAGGTTTTTCGTGGTGTCGTACAAGCTGTTTTTGAGTTGTTGATTGACCTAACAATCCTGCGCCGCTTGACGCAAGCATTCGGTAACGACGAGAGATTTTTCATTCCACGATCTTGCAGCAGAAATCCTGAAATGATACACAAATCTTTTGGCAAGTTCCAAAAGAATTTGAAATCCTGGGTAGGCCATTCTCCCTCAGAAATTCAATGATGATGCACCAACGCACAGGTTGTGCCATACAGAAGTATCAGATACCTAGAAAAAGACTAACAAGAGCAAGACACGCAACAGAAATGGTCTTCTTACAATGCTATTGAGGTTTGACTGTGACATGCTGCCAGCCTGTCCACTACTCGTCGAGCTTGATCCGGCTTGAGTGTCACTGGGCCTCTGCTGGGAAGGTCCAAGTCCTCCGGCCGCAGTGCCGTTCATAGCAGAGCGAGCTGGCCCCGAAGCGTTACCAGGTGGCTGACCAGACATGATCGTTGGCGCAATTGTTGAAAGACTTCACCCCGTGGGCGTATAAGCCCAAGAAACTCCAAAGTACCCTGATCTCATAGCTTGGTGAACGATATCAAATCACAAGAGTATCAAGTGGAGACTGCGGGGCACACTCGGTGGCTGTGGTCAAGGGCCTACTGCGACGGCTACAATACTCTAGAGTAAGGCGAATGGTTTTCATAACAGATCTTTGCCTGAATGAAGAGTAGACTGCTCTGAGTAGTAGAGTCCAAATCCGAGTCACCGGTAGCCGCCGAGCCGCACCAAAAACGCTAGTTCCATTCTACTCTAGTCCTATATTTGAGAGCCACTGTCCGTGAGTTTGGCTCAGTACCAACAAACAGATATGGTCCCGGGCGACACTGGGAACGTGTTCACAGCAAGCCATCGCATTAAACAGCTCAATGATATTGATAAAGTATGGTTTTAACATAGTGTCCGTTGGTGGAAGAGCTGATCCGGAACCAGGATGTTGTTAAATTACTCCAATCTGCCGGTCTTGCCGTCAAGGCTCTCACAGAAACGATGTCTGCATCTAATGAAGACTCATCGTGTCAATCTATCTCAGTGGAGCAGCAGAAGGAGTCCTTTACGGCGGCGACATCCAGCTATTTCGCCCTAGTCTCTTCCCTAGATGTTCGGTTACGGCGGCAGATCTACGCACTCGAAGAAGCTGATATATTACCTGCTGAGGCATCTTTCAAAGAGAGTCAGAGAAACCTGGCTGTCCCCTGGGGGGCTTCTGCCACTGCAGATGGATCCAGTGGACCGCAGTCTAGGCTGACAGCTAGTGGGAAAGGGGCGATCACTGGTGGAGGGCTTGGGAGCTTGGATGTTGGCTGGCTGAACAGCAGAAATGATCGCGTAGGAAAAGAAATGGAGGCTGAACTGTGGGATCAAGCTCAAGAATTTGTCCGGGACTTTGAGGGAGGTAAAGCCAGCAAGGTACAATGAGCCAATATCCGAAGAGAAGGGGAGGCCGCAGCAATGCAATGCCCTCATGCTCAGCACATCAGCGAGCGAATGGAGCAAACTTAAACTCACAGATTCACAAACTATGTTGAAGATGAGGCCGCTATACCCAATCGGATGTCTGCTTTCTACCATCGGCAGCGGCGTCACGCTACGAAGAAGCTGTCAGGATAGTGCAGATTAGGACGAATGGACACCCCAACAACTTACGTGCCCCGATCAACTGCCTTCGTCGTCGTTCTAGTATTTCAGCTAAGACATAAAGACCTGTCAAGTAAAGCTTTCCAGGAGCATCATTGAGAGAGGCACTCGAGTGCTTCATAGAAAATGGCCTGCATTTTCCATATGAGTGACACGCTTGTTGATCGTGGAACCGTAAAGCTGGTGAATCAGGGAGGAGCGTTGTGTAGCTGAGTTTCTTCGAGCAACACTTTGTTTCTGGTAAACAAGAATTGAAATTAGCTTTATCTGTATCAATGAAAACTGACTCTTGGATGATCTGACTGTCTCTCGAGATGGATTATGAGGCTTCGAAGGAGAACATGTCCATCGAAGAGAGCACCCCTGTTGAGCCAAGCAAACGCGCGCCAAAACCTGCCTCCGCAGGCAACCCGCTCTCTGAACCCGCAGAGCCACGAGCTTCAATAGAGACCCTTTGCAGCCTCGATATTAGTCAAAACATCCCCAGAATTATATTCCCAATGGACGCAGAAGACTCACCATGGGGAGGTCTGTGTCTAAAGAGCCATATCCTATATGATTTCAGACTCACGGTTTCCAGATGTTCCCTCGCGGTCAAGCTCGAATGCCAACCTTGCCAATCAAGCTGCAGAGGCCGGAGAACAAGGTTTTTTCCTTGAACGCGTTACTGGAAGCTTCGACTAAAATGTTTGCAGATGCAGAGACACAATCAAAGCAGCCAAAACAATCATCGCTCTCCACGTCCTCCGCACATAGATCCCCAGTTGGTCGACACCCACGGACTCCGCGGAAGGTTGGAGCACAGGCCACACGACTGGAAGCCATAGATGATTCCTTAGGGCCACTTGGCCCGTTGGGCGAATCCTCAAATATTTCTGAACTTGAATTACCTCCTGCACCTCCCTCCAAGGAACAGTCGTTGCCCGTCCGAAATGCACGGCCAACACCTTCCTCACAATCACCCAAGAGTCAAAGCATGGTAGACTCGTCAGACCTTGGTGACGATGACCGGAGCTTGATCGCCTCAAGACAACGACAATTTTCCCAGAGTCAGGGTTTTCCCGGCAACGAAAACCAGAAAAGACAGACTCAACCCAGTGTGGCTATCGAGCAAGCTGCAAGACCTAGCTTTGGTATTACAGTCGGTGATCCCAATAAAGTAGGAGACTTGACGAGCAGTCACATCGTATACCAAGTGCGGACAAAGGTACGGGTGGACCAGCTGCTACATATAGAGATGCGGATTTTTGGCTGACTGCTACTAGACATCCTCGAAAGCGTATAAGCAGCCCGAATTTGCTGTTAGTCGTCGATACCGAGATTTCCTTTGGCTCTACAACGCGTTACATAGCAGCAACCCAGGAGTAGTGGTTCCACCACCGCCAGAGAAACAGGCGGTCGGCCGCTTCGACAGCAATTTCGTTGAGTCCAGAAGATCAGCGCTAGAGAAAATGTTGAACAAAACCGCCGCCCATCCTATACTCCAGCATGATGGTGACCTTAAGATCTTTCTGGAAAGCGATGCATTCAACATGGACGTCAAACATCGAGAGCACAAAGAGCCAGGACTAGGGGAAAGCAAGGGCATGTTCAGCTCGCTTGGCATTGGTGGTACTACCAGCGGCAAATTTATTGAACACGATGATTGGTTCCACGACCGCAAGATATATCTTGATGCTCTCGAGAACCAACTGAAGGCTTTATTGAAATCTATTGATTCCGTCGTATCCCAGCGAAAAGCACTTGCTGAAGCAGCAGGGGACTTTTCTGCCTCATTGCACGCCCTGTCAGCCGTCGAACTTTCCGTCTCCCTCTCCATACCCCTCGAAGGCCTCTCAGATTTGCAATTCCGCATTCGCGAGCTTTACGAACGTCAGGCCCAACAAGACGTACTCACTCTTGGTATCACTGTCGACGAATATATTCGTCTCATCGGGTCTATCAAATTGGCGTTTTCGCAGCGTCAGAAGTCGTTTCACGCCTGGCACAGTGCAGAAGCCGAGTTATCGAAGCGGAGGAATACGCAGGAGAAGGTACTAAGATCTGGCAAGACGCAGCAAGATCGATTAAATCAATTGCAGGCTGACGTGAGCGATGGTGAAAGAAGAAGCCACCAGGCGAGACTTCTTTTTGAGGACATGGGCCGGTTGATGAGGGGAGAGCTGGATAGATTCGAGCAAGAGAAAGTAGAGGATTTCAAGAGTGGAGTAGAAACATTCCTGGAAGGGGCCATCGAGGCGCAGAAAGAGGTTTATTGCTCCATCGCATTTTTATCATCCTGACTAAACTCAAGTGCAGTTGATCGAGCTTTGGGAGACCTTCCTCATGCAGCTCGATGCTGACGAGGATGGCGAACCTTTTTTTAAGCCCCCAGCACTCGCTCCCGCGTCGGTTCAACAGCGTGATGATCAACCGGAAGGCGAAGAGCAACAACTAGACCATCAGAGTAGAGCCGAGCCTACGTCAGAAGGGGACTAGACCCCGCAAGCGGCAGTCGCTACAGCTACAGCAGAGCAAGAGGAATAAATAAATTTTAGGCATCAACATCTAGGATCTTGCGCTTGCAGGAGTGTTCGAAGCCGATGAAACATGGAGCATCATTAGGGATCTATTGGGGGGAGAGGTCCCTTAGGATGGGATCGTAGCGTGCGAAATTAGCATTGATATATACCCACACATTTTCTTGCACGAAGTGAGGTTGCTTGCTACTGGCGTAGCATTCGGCCAGTTTTTGCCCTTACTCTACTTGACTATGGCAAGCGATGTTTCTTATCAACCTGTTACATCTCATGCATGCCTCCATAGAACGCCATGCGCTCCAAGTGAGTCGCTAAGGGTGCGCAAAAACAATGCCCTTTCGGGTCACGCAGAAACGACTCTGCCTCCTTCGACAATGACAGTTCTGTGTAGCTGCTTATCCGTCTCTCCATACTCGATTCTCTTCCACGTCACGATCCTCGCTTCATTCATATCGAACTCAAAGATTCTCACTCGCCTATGGTAGCCCCCATAGCCACCGTAGCCGCCAAACCCACTACCACCGGCATAGCACATCCACAGCTCGGGCTTGCCGGCCGTAGATTTTGAAAGGGAGCAGTAATCATTAACGTGATCGTGTCCGCAGCTGACGGCTAATGCACCCTCCTCTACTAAAGCGTCTCGGAACCCGCTGTTGAAGCCCGGAGCTGTAGGATTCTCCGGTTGACTTCCAGTAGAGGCGATAATGTCGTCAGTTAGTCGATACTCGGGGAGCGGGATGTGGATGAAGGCCATATCCATGTGATGGTGCGTATACCCCGTGTGCGACGGGCTGTTCTTCAAATTCGAACTAGTTGTCTTGAACCAGTCGATCTGGTTCTTCTTGAGCCAGTCATAGCCCCGGAATTGTTGCTCATCGGGGCTATAGCCATGGGTATCTAGTAGGTAGAGCGTTAGTGCCGAGTGGGTGGACCCACCCCGTGCGAGAACCTCGATGTAATAATTGCCTACACCATCGACTGTGGATGGGCCGTATTCGGAAAGTGAGCAAGGAAGCGAGTGGGTGAGTTGCATCAGTGCTTCTCGTGACAGGGAGCCTTCGTCGTCATGGTTGCCGAATATGGTTGCAAAGGGGATCTTACGATCGATGAAGAGGTGAGCGAATTTGAAGACGGCTGATTGGGCATCTGCCGCTGTATCTCCATTGACCTGATCACCCGAGAGAATGACGAGATCCGGTTTCTCACTGTCTAGGACGGAAGATACAAAAGCCAGTGTTCGAGGGTCTGCATCACATTTACCGCCATTGTGAAGAGCCGGTTCCGGGTCACGGCATATGCCCGGACCTGTGGAGAGATGGAGGTCGGCTATTTGGAGTATTTTGAATTTGCCGTCCTTATTGACATGAAGGGTTGGCTTCTCAATAGCAGCTGGAGGACCACGGCGAATGGTGAGGTAGGCCTCTTGATTGTCTCCACCAGAGCTAGGCAATATCAAGGGTTGCTGGCTAATCTTCCAACCCGGGCGAGTTTCGACTGCATCTGTACCAAAAAGAACATCAACCGCTGTCACAGCATTCACGTTATCAGATTCTCGGCGCTTTTCTGTTCGTTTTAACCAAATGCCCCCGGGTCTGGATTCCCATCGCTCCGCACCCTGGTTCTTTTCCGAGACTACAGGATCCAAACTGCCTACGCGAGCGTCCATGATAACCCGATCTTTCTCCGTGAGCTCAGATTCTTTCTTCCGTTCAATGTGTATAAAGGCGTGGGTCAGCCAACCTCCCGAAAGGTAGAGATCCTTGTCCACTCGATGCCATTTCCCGGGATCAAGCTTGCAGCTAGAGAGTATATTAAGCGTCGAGCACGTCGCCACGGTGATGTCAGTAATTACGAGACCCGGGTGGTGAGCTGGTAGTGCATTATGAATAGCGTCTGGAAGGACATTGAAGCGGTTATCGAGGAAGAAGACCAGAAGGAGTATGATGAGCGTAAGAATACCAAGTTGAGTTGTAGTGCGGACCTGCCGGGCAGTTGATTATCACTAGTACGAAAGCTCTCTGTTGGGTAGACATACGATTCTTCGCGTCATGTTTGCTGAATTATAAAGCTAAGACACTCGACGTTCGAACTTTCTCCGCGTTCAGGATTTGTTCAATGCCTAAGCTTCACACAATTGTAGTAAGGATGAAGCACCAAGTGTGCGGCCATCCGGAGTCTCGAAGCATTGTACGTATGCCAGTGCACCCAAGAGCACGAATCGAGTTCGTCGCTGGCTAGGGGAGAATGTGGAGGAGCTCGAATTCACACATCAAGCCCTTTGCTTGATAGAAAGGATGTCCGCATGCCTGCATTAGGGCTACGTTTACGGTAATGCATGCGCGAGGATTCATTACCGCTGAGGGACTGGGTGTCAACTGCTCAACATCGGTTCTAATGAAGCACCAAAAGGACTATTTATGGCAGCTACAGATGCCTGGAAGCTGATACCTCCTTGTGATTGTTCGACGATCATCAAATTGAAAGACTACACTAGTGTTCTCAATTCATATCCAGGGGTATCATGGTGCACAATGCAACGACAGTGCACGATCCAAAACAATGGCTTGAAGACTCCGTTCAATCACACTTGGCTCTCGACATATCCGAAAGCAGTCACGTAAACCCTGTCGCTAAACGAGAAGCTTCGCATTCCCCGATGCAAAAGGCTCAGCAAATGCTACCGCCAAGCGCTTTGCTTTCGTAAGAAGGAATCGCACCTTCTTCAACCTATTCACTACCCAAACTACTTCCTCTCGCGGACGCCCTCAACGTCAGCCCCGCTGGTGCCGGTAGATCCTTGACTCAGGTGGTCAAGTAAAGGTATCTTGTCAATGCTGTTTGAGCTTCGTTTGTGTACACCCTCCTTGCTCGTCTCAGTCTGATCGATAGGATGTGGGGTCGTTGGAGATCCCGCTTCAGCTTTCGGCGTCATCAACGGACTACTGAAGACATCGGGGCTTGCCTGCCATTTTGCAACATCCTTCTTCAATTGCTCAAGTTCTTTTTGAAATCGAGTCCCGAAGACGTCGATATAATATGTCGCTCCATTATAGATACTCCAGGAGAACAGTGAAAGGAGGAAAATTGCACTAGGCCACCGGTACCAGAACCATAGGGGACAAGGCAGCATACTTCCCAGGGCATATAGATACTGCGTGAGCATAAAGGCAGGCTCCTGAAGTTGATTAGGTAGTCCAAGTATCAAACGACCAATCCAGCTTTTAGCATAAGACTTGCGCAGCCAGGTGAAGCTCGTTGGTCGCCCTGCAGCAATCTTTTCCCTGCGTCTTACTGTGATAAGAAAGTGATAAGACAGCTGCCAGATGGCATATGGAATCGACGACCACAGCATCATGGCTAGCAACGAGTAGTGTATGCTACTATCTACCGAGCTGTATTTGATAGCATAAACACCGGGGAAGCGACTTCGCTGTACATCCGAGGAGGTAAGATGTACGATACAGTGCAAAGTGACTGGCGGCATGATATGGATGAACAGACTGGCGATATCAGTCAGAAATTCCAAAGGTACGAAAGTAGACTAACCTTGTGACCTTGTCCAGAGAATGAAACACCATCGAGTTTCTCCACATTGCAATTGCCACTGCGTTGTTTCCATAGGCCAAGCAGTACGTGCTTATAAACAGTCGCTTCGACTGTGGTGCGACCCATATAGTCAGGATCAGGAGGAAGTTCACAAAATAACACATATCAGCCAGGAAATAGTGGTAGCCCCGTTTTTTATATGTGTACCACCTTATAGGCATAAAATAGCCGCAAAGCTGCACGGAGAACCAATAGTAGAAGAGCTCCGGGTGTGCTCCGATGAGATACCCACTTATGAAGATGTTTAGAACACCTGCAATGAAAGAAAGCTTCTCTCGGGCTGTTACCGCCTTTGTATCGTTCCATCGTGAGCCTAAACGATCAACAGAGTCCCTCATGCGCTTCCTGTACCTGTCGAGCTGCTCGTCAGGCGGCGGAAGTCGCCTGCGCCACTCTTCAACGACTCGATCCTTCGCATTGGAGGTTGTAGACTTGATTTTCTCGCGTTGCCTGCGCACCTTCTCGGTCTGTACCGAAATCTTGGTCTGCCATTTTTCGAGCCGTGCTGGGAGCGCGAGGTTATCAAGCAGGTCAAATACGGTGAGCGTCTCTGGTGGAGTCTCCCAATCCTCTTGATAAGCGCTAAGATCAGACGTTGATGCAATTCGAGAGAGCAGCTTTGGGCTGGGCATCCCTTGAGAGGAGCCTTCGGGCGTCTTTGCTCCAACGGGTGGGGACCCTCCATTTGTTGAGGACACTGACGAGCCAAGCGTCATGGGTCTTGAGACCTCGGGAGCAAGATTGTCGTTTGACATATAAGACTCCGAACTGGTCTTCGGTATGCCTGGGTTGTCGGACATTTCGGGATCTTGTTCGTTAAAAGAGATGAGAGCGCCAGTAAGAGACGTGTGCTTGGTGCCGAACGTGCGGTGACTACCATGGCTTGGAGTGCTCATGTCAGCCTATGTCTATCGTAAGAGGTCCTGTGTTCGTTTCATGCTAGGGATGGAAGGGGAAGCTTGTAGGTATGTGTAGAGGACATGCGTACAAGCAGATATTTGTTCACATATCAAAGAGTCTCGAGACACCTTCCTGCACCTGCACCTGCACCTGCACCCCGCCTTCCGCGAGCTCAGGAATGAAAGGTTGCTGCGAACGTCAAAGTAGCAAGAAGGGCGTGCTACATCAAAAAGGTCTGGTTGGTCACGAAAGCACATCGGACTTTCTGGCCACGATCTCCGAAGACGCTAATTTCGATTGGGGACAACTTTAGCCCTAATCCATCAACGGCGCGTCAAACGCGTTGAATCTAAGTCGTATCTCTCGTTCCATACTTTACTCATCAAGAAAGCCAATCCTTGTGGGCGCTTAAAGCTACAAGATGCTCAAATGATCCACGGACTGACCACGATCCATCGGTCACAGCTTCAAGTCTGACGCATTGCCTCCTGCCCCTCGTCTGTAGCAATGGGGAAACTCATTCGCCTCGAGCTCTACAGTGTGTCTGCATAACCTTGTATGTGATGCTTTGATGCACTAACAATCCCTAGACTTCAAGTCTTATAAGGGCCATCATGTTCTACTACTTGGAGATTCCTACTTCACTTCAATCATTGGCCCCAATGGCTCTGGCAAGTCGAACTCGTAGGTGGTGCTGTGGAGTTTACGAAGACACTGGGCTTATTCTTTACTAGCATGGATGCGATTTCCTTTGTCCTTGGTATCAAGTCTTCCCACCTGCGCTCCACTCATCTTCGCGACCTGGTGTTTCGAGGCAGAGTGTTGCGCACTTCTAAGATCAATGGTGACGGTTCAGCGACTACGAACGGCGTCAATGGACATACGAACGGGGATGGAGGATCTGACGGCGAAGATGAGGCGACTGGCACTCAGGAGCGTAACGATCCGAAGAGTGCCTGGGTCATGGCTGTCTACGAGGATGACGCCGGCGATGAACAATATTGGAAGCGCACCATCACGAACCAGGGAGTCAGCGAATACCGAATCAACGAGCGCGTAGTCACTGCGTCCCAGTATAACGAAGCTTTAGAGGCGGAGAATATTCTCATCAAAGCACGCAATTTCCTGGTTTTCCAAGGCGATGTGGAAGCCATTGCATCTCAATCACCGCGAGATTTGACGCGCCTCATCGAACAAATCTCTGGAAGTCTTGAATACAAAGCAGATTATGAGCGATTGAAAGAGGCCCAAGAAGAGGCTCTGGAGAATCAAAATATCAATCTTCATAAGCGCAGAGCCATTAACTCGGAAATCAAGCAATATACTGAGCAAAAGAACGAGGCTGACAACTATGCTAAGAAAGTGGACGAGCGGGACCAGGCAATCGTCACGCACATTCTGTGGAAATTGTACCATTTCCAAAGAGTGATCGAAGAATCTGGGGCAGAAATTCAGAAACACCAGGAAGAACTCAAGGAGCAAAGGCGTGGGATAGAAAAGTACAACAAAGCTCTAGAGGAAGCCAAGAAGGACCAGGCTAGAGTCGGTCGAGATATTTCCAAATTGGAGAAAGATATCAAACAGAAGGAGAAAGACATTGAGGGGAAAGAGAATGGACTCATACCAGTTGCGGAGAAGATTGGTATCACAAACAGAAATCTCGGCAAATACAATGCTCGTATTGTAACCATTTCAAAGGAGCGAGACGTCCATGCCAATAGCGTGAAGCAAGCAACCAAAGAACTAAAAGTCGTTGAGAGAGCTCAAGATCAGTGGGAGAGCGATTTTAGAATACTGGCTGAGCAGGAGGGTCGTGAGCTCAACGAAACAGACTTGCATATCTATAATAGACTGAAAGAGGATGTCAATAAGAGGACCTCCGAGAAACAGATCAAATTAGACAACCTTTCCCGTCAGCGGAAGGCAGATGAAGAAACTGTCAAGAGCCTGAAAAGCAAAGTCGATACGGCAGAATGGCAGGCCCAGAAACTCGAAGAGGAGCTGAGCGAAATCGTTGAGCGCAAAGAGAGCGTAAATCAGCAGATCAAGCAGACGATCAAGGACATCAACGGAAAAAAGAAAACGTTTAATGAACATGCATCCGAACGACTCCGTTTAGCCCAATTGAGGACCGAGAAAGATGAAAAGCTCCAAGAAGTTCTTACCAAACTTTTAGAAGCTGAGGATGGGAGGAAACAGAATGAAAAGGACATCCGCCTCAAAGCCACTGTGGCCGAAATGAAGCGCATCTTCTCTGGTGTGAAGGGAAGAGTAAGCGAGCTTTGCAAGCCCGTCGAAAAGAGATATCAAACAGCAGTCAGTACGGTCCTTGGACGTAACTTTGATGCTGTCATCGTGGAGAACGAGAAGACCGCTATTGAATGCATTCAATATTTACGAGAACAACGCCGCGGTCAAGCTACATTCATCCCCCTGGACACAATCCAATTTACCTCGCTGAACTCCAGTCTCAGAGGCCAAAATCGAGGATGTCGGATCGCTCTTGACACGATCGACTACGAAAGATCCCTTGAGCGTGCGTTCTCTTATGTTTGTGGTAGTGCTGTCATCTGTGATGATTTGGCTATAGCTAAGACTATCTGCTGGGAGAAACGCAATGATGTCAAGGCAGTAACGCTGGACGGTTCAATCATCCACAAGGGTGGAAACATGACTGGAGGTCAAGGGGCGAAGCCAGACTCACGGCGATGGGAAGAGACAGAGGTCGAGAACCTCCGGAAGCTGCAGGAGAAGCTAGTCTCTGAATTAGCAGCGCTTCCAGAATCCCGCCGTGGTTCATCCGAAGAAGAAATGCTACAAGGCGAGTTGACCGGTCTCGAGCAAAAGTTGACTTATCTTCAGCAGGAGGCCAAAGCAGACGAACGCAACCAGATCAGTAAACAAAAAGAGCTGTCTCACGTCCGACAAGAGCTAGCGGCGGCAAAACCTAAATATGAGCAAAAACTTCGCGAATTCCAAGACCTCGAGAGCAGTCTAACTGAAGATCAAGAGGCTGTTAGTGAGGTACAGGACGAAGTCTTTGCTGACTTTTGCAGTCGTCTTGGGTACAACAACATCCGATCATATGAGGCTCAGCAGGGTTCATTGCAGCAGGAAGGAGCCCAGAAAAAATTGGAGTTTAGCACGCAGAGAATTCGTCTCGAGAGTCGGATCAGCTACGAACAGCAGCAATTGCAAGAGACCAATAGTCGCATCAAGGTCTTGGAGGATCGAGCTCGTGCAGACGAGTCGCTCATAAGGGAGCTTCACGCAGAACAAGAATCCTCACAGAGTGAAATCGATACACTGACTGTAGAGCTAGATCAGCTAACGGAGCAGCTGGAAGAGCTGAAGTCAAAGCATAATCAGAAGGCCGAGAAAGTCGCGGGGCAGCGGCGCGAAGTACAGAAGAGAAGCAAGCATGTTGACGGCACGTTGAAGGCCATCTCGGGTTTGGAAGCCGTTAGACAGCTCAAAGCGTCTAGCAGGTACACTCTCTTACGGCGCTGCAAGCTTGAAGATATCAACATTTCGCTTGAACAAGAATCAAGAGGCCTTGATCAGCTGCCTCTCGATGACGTTGCTCAAACCAATTCTGATGCCATGGACGTGGATGAGGACCAAGAGGCAACCATTCTTGAGCCTTCTGAGGTCCAGGACTACGGAATTCAAATAGACTTTGACGATCTCGATGAGGACTTGAGAGAGGTAGGTAACAGAGCACTTACATCAGTCTCTCCTACTGACAGGTTACTCAGCGCAATAACGACAAGCTAGACACGGAATTGCAGGATCATGTCAAGGCTCTCAACAATGAATTAGAAAACATGGCTCCAAATATGCGCGCCGTTGAACGATTGGGAGTAGTGCAAGACCGACTGAAGACCACAGATAAAGATTTCGAGGATGCCCGAAAAAGTGCGAAGAAGGCAAAAGACACTTTCCAAGCAGTCAAAGAGAAGCGCTTCGAACTGTTTAGCAAAGCCTTCTCCCACATATCCGAGCAGATCGGGCCTATATATAAGGATCTCACGAGAGATGCATCGCTACCTATGGGCGGCCAAGCGTACGTTCATCGTCCGGATTATTCCTTGCGGGAGTGCTAATTCAAAAAAGCTACCTCGACATGGAAGACGGTGACGAGCCTTATCTCGACGGTATCAAATACCACGCCATGCCTCCGCTAAAGCGTTTCCGGGACATGGAGCATCTTTCTGGTGGTGAGAAGACTATGGCCGCGCTTGCACTGCTGTTCGCTGTGCATAGCTATCAACCCTCTCCTTTCTTCGTCCTCGATGAAGTCGATGCCGCACTCGACAATGCAAACGTCGCCAAGATTGCGAATTACATCAGGGAGCATGCCAGACCCGGAATGCAATTTATCGTGATTAGCTTGAAGACAGGTCTCTTTCAGAACAGCGAGGGGCTGGTGGGAATTTATAGGGACCAAGGGGCGAATTCGAGCAAGTCTCTAACTCTTGATGTGAGTGCCGCCCTTCCGTGTGCTACTCATGGCTTTGATTAGCTGACGCGTCGATAATAGTTGAGGAAGTATCAGTAGCAGTACCGTGGGAGTACACGACAAACGACATTATATTGAGCGGGAAATGCTTGTTATGTAATTATGGCTTCACATACGCTGAGAAAGATGTACGCTGTAGCTCGTGGACTAGTTGTACCTAGCTGGAACATCAGATGTTTTCTCCCAATATAGCGCTGAATCTACCATGGTTCACAGCTTGGTGTATTAGTAAATCCTGCCGTAAAATTTAACCTTCCCGAATGGTCTACATCTATTGCTTCGTTTTACAACATGCTGTACGTCGCCTCCGCATTCTCCTCTCACCGGAAGTAGAGCCCTGGCTGAATTCAATTTCAGTCGGCTCCAGAGACAATTTTCGAGGCAGATTCATGCAGGGGTTGAGATTGGAGAGCAGGATTCCATGCTAAACCTCCATCTGATGACCGATAACCAACATTCTTCCTCATCAAGGAGCAGACTGGCGCAGTTTGGTTTTCGATGCCTCCAAGTGCATGCCAGGAGGTCATGCAATCTTAATCTTCACCAACCTATCCAAGGCCTTCCCGTCATCCAAAGCCCAAGCTGGATCGCTATCAAGCTTCCATACCCTATTGTGACCTTTCACGTGAAGATAATGGAAACCTTCATTGGTAAAAGCCCTCCGGACCCCGATAAACCCTCTCCAAATCCAGTAGTTCGCCTGCCTGAAGGGCAGTGTAAGAAGATTCGTCTTAATGGATGCTTTGAGCTGTTCCTCTCGGTCAGTGATCTCCTTGATCAAGCCATCGATCTTCTGCTCGGCGTTGTTGTCACATAGTTGTGATGAAAGAGTCACATCACGAGGAGATATTTTCACGACTATAGGTTCCCTGAATGGCACGGTAGACATTCTTTCTATTTGTAGAAGCAAATTTCGTGGTCCAGCTGTGGATCGTGATGGAATAGAATAAATGGTTCGAACGATGTTTTGTGTCTGACGTGAAATCAGCTAAATCTCACAAAGGAACGGATCAAAAAGTCTACGTGCCCTAAAAATCATCCAGAAGCCGCCACAAGCTATCATGAAACTACCAACACCTATAAAGATTGGCACGTATCTTGGCAGATCTGCCGCAGGGAACAGATATTGTGTCTGGAAATTATAAGCTGCAATGGAGATCAGAAACACTCCGACCGTATAGCAGCCAATGATGTACTGCAAACAAATTCGAAATCAGCATTGCTTTAAATCTGGGACATTCTATCCCATAAAGAGTAAACAGCCCGCAAGGAATCGGCCTGGTTACGGAGTCATTTCTGCAACTCAACCCAAAGATTCATGAAGAAGAAATGCTTGCAGGGCACTAACCTGCCGTTGAGATGCGGCTTGATACAATACAGTCAGAGATTTGCCTTTCGCCAGCTTATTATTCAGAGACTCATACGGTGCCGCTTTGTAAGGAACCAAGGGTGTGGCCTGGCTTGGCTTGCCATGAACTTTTGCATCTTTATGCGAGAGACGACCCTTCTTTTGAGCAAGCCCTCGAATACCAGAGCCGATTCTACATCTCAACGAAGACGGACCGAGCTGAGATCGGTCAAATGCAAAAGGTGAGGCCTGAAAGCACGTCCGGCACGATCGAAGCATTTTTGCCTTACATATAATCGCGATGTGATCTGCTGTCGGATCGGGCAAGTCGAGGGTTGAGTGGCTTCGGTACCATCAATAAGCTGTTGTTGCTGCTACTACTTTCCAAAACTTCAACCATTTATCAAGCTCAATCCTAGCGTGCCCAGGTCAGTTTTCGATCGCCGAGGTTTTGCCGTGCGAAGCTCCCAACGATTCGGTAATCGCTACAGCAATAACTGATACATAAGGTAGTCTCAGTACTCATACCCTAGAAAGCGCGTTCCGCGTAGCGGCTGACGCATTCCACATGGGATCTTGACAAATTTGGTTTGATAAATCTTCAAGAAAGATATGGCGTCGTCGTGCAAAGTAGCCAAAGAATTTTCTAGACTCGCGAGCCGGCCACTTCGCCGTCATGTCTTCATTAGAGGTCTGCCCAAACCCTGTTCATTTGCGTGAATTCGTTACTGACCCGCTGCAATAGGCTTCCAAAGCAATTCGAAGGCATTGGCAGCTCAGAATTTTACAATGCCGGCTATGTCACCGACAATGACTGAAGGAAATATCGCCAGTTGGAAAGTCAAGGAGGGTATAAGTTATTTCCCCAAAAATAGGGGTAGACGAGGAAGCCTATAAAAAGCTGAGAGATTGTCTTGCAGGAGACTCCTTCACCACCGGCGATGTGCTTCTGGAGATCGAGACCGACAAGGCTCAAATGGACGTGGAGGCACAGGACGATGGGAAGATGGCCAAAATCACGGTACTTCGGCGATCAGACAAGGATTGGTCACACTTACTAAGAATATTTGAATTATAGCAACAAGCGGGTGCAAAAGGCGTCAAAGTGGGTACTCGAATAGCAGTCTTAGCTGAGACAGACGACGATCTGAGTTCCCTCTACATCGCTGCAGAAGAATCTGCTCCGACCTCTTCACCTCAAGATACCCTAAGATCTGGGATTGATCCATTGCAATCGTCCGAATCGCAAGCCAAGGCTCCTCCATCATCGAAGTCCGAAGATAGGCCACCCATGAAAGCCTATAACGCTAAAGCTCCCCAACACGCTTCGGGCGAACCTCGAAAACAGCTATACCCCTTGTACCCCTCCATCGCGCAACTCCTCCATGAAAAGGGCATACCGGCTTCAGAAGCTGATAATATCCCTGCCAGTGGCCCCAAAGGACGGTTGCTGAAGGGCGATGTCCTAGCTTACTTCGGCACAATATCTTCCTCCTACTCTTCAGATCAGTCGATCAGGATATCCAAACTTGGACTCTTAGATCTCAGCAACGTCAAGCCAGCTCCTCCTAAGGAATTACCTGCGTTACCGCAAGGCAAAGCGCAAAACCCGCAAGCGGCCGCACCAGAGCTCGTAGATACAGAAATAGCTGTCCCCATCTCCCTATCGTCTGTTATTTCGGTCCAAAACCGGATCCAGACTACATTAGGCGTCACCCTTCCTCTATCAGAATTCATCGCTCGGGCCACGGAGCTGGCAAACAACGATTTGCCCCGATCGACAGCCGCGAGCCCAACAGCTGACGATTTGTTTAATGATGTCCTCGGTCTCAACGAGGTGAGCTCTAAGACGTCAAGGGGACGCTATATCCCGCAAATGACTGCCTTACCGAACAAGCCATTTACCGAGAGACCAATGCCACAAAGGCAACCGGACGTTTACGATATATTGGCGGGCAATACATTTTCTTCCAAAGCAAGCAACAATCCTGAGTTGCTGCCATCCGGGACCATGGCTGATTCGAAACCAGCCTGTGCGACTAGTGTATTTAGTGTCAGTGCGTCGAGGGGAGAGGAGAAGCGAGCGAGAGTGTTCCTAGAGCGAGTGAAGACCATCCTACAGGTTGAGCCCGGTAAGCTGATGTTGTGAGGTAATGTTTCTTTCAAGATCATGCACTATATGCACAAGTTTGTGTTCATGCTCCTGAGCTCTCGTTCTGCAAGGCAAAGCCGCCCACCCTGCAGCTTGTTCGCACTCCGCTATATGAGCGTCCCATGTCCAGCGCCATGCTAAGAATCAGGTTTGGCATCGCGAATTGCTCGTAATGCTCGCCGCGCTTTATTTGCTCAAGATTTCAGCAACATCCAGCTAGAACATTGCCCATATCACACACGATCAATGAGCTTCAATCACTATCTCTTTTCATCTAATCACACTCCATCTCTCCATCCTTGCTCCGGCTCCATCTCCGCCGACCCCATCTCGCTCCCTTTTCCCAAAACACTTCCAGAACCTCAAGGTTTCGTCACCGGCACCTGTGACAACGGTCTGCCCATCTGGACTCATTGCAAGATAGAGCACACGGTAGGTATGCCCTGTCAGGCTCGCTACTTGTGTCATGCTAGGATACTTCCAAACCACAATCTGGTTCTGACTGTAGCCATGGGTAGATACAAGTTCGTTGCTATTCTTCGACCATGCGAGGTTACAGACTTGCGATCCCGTATCGAGCTCCTGGACACAATGGCCCGTGGTTGTATTCCAGAATTTGATCCGGCGATCTGCGGTACCACCACCGGAAGCAAGGAGATTATGTTGGTGCGGTGACCAAGCTATCGCCTTGACCGCGGCCGTGTGTTCGGAGAATTTAAACAAAGGTGTTTCTGACAACTTGTCCCAAACCATTAATTTATTGTCATTGCCACCAGAAGCCAACTGCCCATCTTCGGTATTCCACCGCAGCCCGCAGACTTCCTGTTTGTGACCTGAGAGTTTTCTGAGAAATTGATCGGGTTGCCGAACGTCGCGATGATAAATCAAGCGATCGCGAGACCCGGATGTCAGAATGTGGTCGTTCCATGCTAATGCACCCACTCGAGCAGTGTGACCGGTCATGGTTCGCAGGCGACGCTGCTTTTCTGCGTCCCAGATCTGAACAAGACCCTTATTCGTCCCTATTGAAACGTGCGTGCCGCGCTGGATCCAGGAAACAGATGTAACTATATCGTCCTGGAGATCGCAGAGTTTCGTCACCCGGCCTGACGTTGAGTTCCACATATAGACGCAAGACCCAAGGCCTACACCCAAGATATTGCTACCGCCCCAATCTACAAGGTTGAGGTAAAAATCATCCGCTAGGTCGGGAGCATCGAGAACCTTGAATGGGACCTTACTGACGGCTCGAGGTGCTTTTCGAGGGCTAAGAAGAAGGCGCTGACTGTCAAAGCGAACAGGGGATAAGCTGTAAAGGTCTGATTGGGTGTTAAGATTTGGACCATGCCGGCTTTGGGGTGTTCTTGACGGCGTCGGATGACCAGATATATTTGTATGATGCCGCGGCGACATGTAGGTGAACAGGTTTTTGTGGGGCGTACATGGCGTGAGACTGGCGGAAGGTAGTGAGGACGATGACAGATTTGTGGGTGGTGTTCTTGATCTTGAGGGGTCATTTATAGTTGTTGAGTGGGTCGATGTAAGATCAGGGGAGAGTGTTGGTGGTGTGGGCTGAGGTATCGTTGTATCAAACAGCTCGGATCGCAAAAGAGTGGAAAATGTTCGGTTCGCTTCCTCGGCTACTAGATGTTAGCTGGAATAATTCTGATGCGTTCCGGCCAGCTGCATGGTTCGAACTTACTTTTCTGAAAATGAAGCTCTCCATGAGGGGTTCGCCTCTTTGCCTTGGAAGGTGTGGCAGGTGATTCGTCGTCACGTAATAAGCTGAAATTGGCTTGCAAGTCTTGACCGTCACGGTTTGGAATGAACCTGTAAGTGAGCGATGGTCAGCATGTAACGCTCCAAAAAATACATCGCATGCAAGCAATCAGATATCGCGATGGCCTTGCGGTCGTCTGAATCATCGTCCGACTGGTGGGTTTAAGACCACGACAAACGATAGTACATCCGGTTGCAACGCCAGAAACTGTCCCAGAGACCCTGTTACATGTTCAACTGACCTATCACCATATATTCGTTGCCTTTTACGGCTCGGACTGGCGCCTGGTGTCCTTTCTCTTGCTCGACCTATGTCCTCCATTTCCTTCAACCTGTTACTGAGGGCATTCGGATCCAAGGGTTTTGAATCCGCTCTCTCGACGCGATCCGATTCTTGACCTTTGAGCTGACAGCGTTTGCCCGTTGCTGTGGGCGGTGTCTTTGAGTGAGGTGGTGAGACCAAGGTGGGCGTATGTGAATTCTCCACGGTCCTCGAAGTTAGGGACGAGGGTAAGTATGATTCGGCTGTGATTTCCGGCATTTTGGCGGGATGAAAATCCGAGAGTCCTGCGAGGGTGTGTTGACGACAGCACAGAATGATGCGATTTCCGGACAATGGACTGTGGATAGCGAACCCAGGAACCAGCCCCTGGTGATAGTTGCACAGCTGTCGTTTCAGGCTTCACTACGTGCCCAAGTAGGATCGAGTGCTCTTATTGTACTGAAGCCGGCGGCATGGAGCAAGAACGAGCAGCGACTGATCGATCTCTGCGCCGGCGCGCAGCGAGTTATCGTGGTCGTTACGAAGTGGTGTAGATAGGCAAGTGAGTTTATTGAAGTTCGTGGAAAAGTGAGCTAGGGGCAGTTCCGCTCTTTAGCCTCGTTGGGTTTTGTTGACTCGTACATAACACGAAGTGCTCAAAGACAAGGCAAACGACCTATCAGTGTTCAGTTGGAGATGGTTTGCTACCCGACTTGTCAACTCTGTTGATGCATCTAAAAAGGCTACGCGCGGAAGCCACGTCGAGGGCCTTATGAATGATGATTGACCAAGATACGCTACCACGCTACTTATGCATCAAAAACGGAGGCGTTTGGGATTTCGCCTAACAATAATTCATGATTGGCCCTGTGTTCGCCTTGAACTTGCTCCCGCCTCGGACTACACTGACATTACATATATACATACATATAAGGTTGGCTTTGCGTAAATATCACAAACATCAACAGCGTCAACCACAGGCGTACGCCTCAGTGGTATCGCCCTTCGCTTTAACACCTCGGCGCTACAACACAACAAGCTCGAGAATGGATGTCTCTGCTAGAGCTGGCCATGAGCTTCTGTCATTCATCAATGCCTCACCCACTCCTTTCCACGCTGTCGACTCGGTCAAGCAACGGCTCGAGAAAGCCGGGTTCAAAGGCTTGGACGAAAAGGATTCATGGAGCAATCGTTGTGTCCCAGGCGGAAAGTACTATCTCACACGCAACGCTTCGACCATTTTGGCTTTCGCTGTGGGCAAGAAATGGAGGCCAGGTAACCCTGTTGCTATGATCGGTGCTCATACGGATTCGCCCACACTTCGGGTGAAGCCGGTCAGCAAGAAAGAAAGTAATGGTTTCATGCAGGTCGGCGTCGAGACTTATGGCGGCGGACTGTGGCATACATGGTTCGATCGAGATCTGAGCATGGCAGGTCGAGTAGTGGTCAAGGATGGCAACGGAGATTATGTTCAAAAGCTTGTCAAGATTGAACGGCCAATTCTGCGAATCCCCACCCTTGCGATTCATCTCGATCGACAGGAACCTTTCACATTCAATAAAGAAACACACCTTTTTCCTATCGCAGGCCTCGTCGCAGCTGAGCTCAATCGTCAAGGCAAGAAAGAAAGTGCGACCACAGAGACCACGAAAGACAGTGAAAGACCTGCTCCATCCAGTCCACTAAAGGCACTGGGCGAGAGACATCATCCTTACATAATTGAGCTGATAAGCAAAGAAGCCAAGGTGAAACCGTCAGAAGTGGCCGACTTCGAAATGGTTCTCTACGATACCCAAAAGTCTTGCGTCGGAGGAATTAACGAGGAGCTCCTATTTTCCCCACGACTTGACAATCTTGAAATGTCGTTCTGTAGCACAATAGGTCTTCTTAACTCCGTCAGTTCGGCTTCCGCACTTGATGACGAGGAGTCTGTACGCCTAATATCCCTATTCGATCACGAAGAAATCGGCAGCCAAACCGCTCAAGGAGCCGACTCGAATTTCCTACCAACCATGATACGTCGCCTCTCCGTTCTGCCGGCCCAGAAGAACGTAGTGCCTGATGTAGACGCGTACGAACAAACCTTGTCAAAGTCATTCCTTGTTTCTGCAGACATGGCTCACTCAGTAAACCCAAACTATGCAGCCAACTACGAGGTACGTCTATCCGGCCGAATGTCGCCCAACGCACGCAACTGTTTGGTCATGGGCATTATTGCGGGGGCAATGACTCTTTTGTTTCCCATCAAGTCTCTAGACTTCACCTGCGACTCCTCCATCTATTCTCATGTGGCGATGCTGACTCCCAACCCCCGTACAGGCTGACCACAAGCCAGAGATGAACAAAGGCACTGTGATCAAGGTCAACGCTAACGCCCGTTATGCTACCAACTCGCCTGGTATTGTGCTGATTGAGGAAGCTGCTCGCAGAGCAGAGGTGCCCTTGCAGCTCTTTGTTGTACGAAATGACTCCAGTTGCGGGGGCACTATTGGTCCGATGCTCTCGGCGGCCTTGGGTACAAGGACTTTGGACCTTGGAAATCCCCAGATGAGTATGCACAGCATACGGGAGACTTCCGGCATCTACGATGTCGAATATGCTGTCAAATTGTTTGAAAGCTTCTTCCAACACTTTTCGGAAATCTCCCGGAAGATTACAATTGATTAGGTCGTGTAATAGAAAAAGACCCTGATGATCAAGGGCATCCCTAACACTGTCCATATCGTAGGCTTAGCAAGATAGTACGAGCTATAGACCCAACTAGCATCACCTACTATTCAGAGACAACCGAGGAACACAACCTTTGGTCATATGGGAGGTCTGGTGATTACACCCCCTTTGCCTACAATTACACCCCCCAATTGCCTACGCTTACACCCCCCCAAGCGGCAGTTCGGAGCACCTATCTGAGTAGGTCGCGAAAAGCGCATCGATGGCTCCAGTAGCCCGAGGGTCTACTCTGGGCTTAGATAGCGCTGAGGTTCCCGACTTCTAAGGGTTTTGTGCGTGAGTATCTTGGGTGCATAGGGGTTGCTGGGACGGGGGTGTAATTGTAGGCAAAGGGGGTGTAATCACAATACTACCCGGTCATATTGATAAAGGCTTTAGGGCTAGGGTTACAGCATTTCTCGCCCTGCAATCCTATGAAAACCTCCGAACTTTGCATCCACACAATGCGATGGCTTCTTCGTCCAAATATCTGACTGGTGACCGAGAAGGCATCAAGGAGTTCGTAGATAGATTTGATGTGAGTAATTTATCATGGTTTGTGGTTTACTACAGGAATAATCCACTACATGCTACCGTGCCATTAGTATTCTAGGTTAACATCTCTGTCAGGTTTTCCTTTTCGATTGCGACGGTATGTAGACCTCACACATGTTTCCAGTCGCGTTTGCATTGCATAATCACCTTCACCAAGATTAAGGTGA
>JAABUL010000617.1_pt1 | contig 75370 bp, 7 predicted proteins | sample 5559151 | NCBI WGS metagenome assembly JAABUL01 (sample SAMN10711876, study PRJNA513368) | rock metagenome | isolation source: Antarctica rocks | place: Antarctica: Victoria Land, Pudding Butte sud | reverse complement strand
CGATTCCAATAGTTGGAACCGAATTGCATAAATTATGAAAATACTAACTATATTAGGTTAAAACTTGGCCTAATTAGATATAACTTTCGGGTCGGGTTATAGATTTCGGGGAAAAACCGACCCGAACGATCAGTCTAGTATTTTTGCTTTTTTTTTTCGAAAATAAAATATAAATTGATTTTTTAGCAATTGTTTTTGTTCGATTATCGATATTCGAAAATTGCCTTTCTAAAATAAATAATTGTTAATTTAATTGCAAAAATACAATAAATTGCTCTTTAAACAACAATTTAGCATTTATAGTATTTAAGAGAAGCTTAAATAATAGCAATATTAAATTTTTTGTTGTTAATTAAATATTGTTTAAAAGATTTATTTTAATTTGTATTTTGTTATAATTATTTTTTAAAAAACTCGATAAATTAAAGAAATTGTTTTAAAATATATTTAAAAGATATTTTGCTATATAATTTTTATTGCATTTAGCAATTGTTGTTAATTTTACAATTTAAAAAAGTCAATAAATTAAATTAAACAAGAAACCGAATTTTAATATAATTAATTTAAGCTTAATCGCTAATTGTTAACGCTTTAACAGTTTAACTAGTTAATCAAATAGCTATAAAGATATATAAAAACGTATTTTTGCTTTTCTTTCTCTTATATAAAAAGATTTGTATTTATTAATTTGTTAATATTTTTAATAAATTTGTTTTACTTTTGTTAAAAGATTTTAATATCTTAATTTACTATTGATTTGTCTAGTTAAGTAGCAAACGCTATTAATATTAAATCTACTATATTCGATAGCTTTGCAATTTTAAATAAGCTAATAATTAAAAATAAAAATAAGCAATACTTTGTTTATAGTAATAAGTATTGCACAATCTTCAAGAAATAATAACAAAAAATTTATTAATTTTACGAAAATAATGCAAAGAAATCTAATGTTAAAAAAAAAATTAAAATAATAAAACAAAATATTCTAATATATAGAATCTATATTTTAAGAATACTATAATTAAAAATAGTAATTTAGTTATTATATATATTTGATATAACGTTGTTTTAATTTATATTTTTCGAACAACAATAAAATTTCGACTTTTAACAAGTATTTTAATAGCAACAATTGTATTAAGATATTAATTAACAAAAAATTAACTTAACTAACAATTTAGAAATTGCTAAAAAAAAAAGTTAATTTATTATTATTTTTTATCTTTTTTGAACAATTAGTTGAAAGATTGCTATAATAGATATTGTTTAAATTCTCTTAATTAATAATTTACTATTTTAGAATTTTAAAGATTGTAATATTTTGTTTAATAATAAAAGATTGTTTTAAGAGAACTTTAACAATTAATTTGAAAAATAGATTGTAATTATTAATTTGTTTTTTTGCATAGTAAATAATATTAAAATACTATATTTTTTTTGTTGTTTTAATTTGAATATTATTCTTTGAAGTATTTTTACAATTAAAAATTATATAATAAAGCAATTAACTAAAGAGAGAGAAAATTTGTTAAAATATTTTTCGAATAATAAAACAAAGCTTTTGTTTACTATAAATATTTAATTAATTTCTAATTATTAATTTTACTTAGCTATAATTGCGTTCTTTATTAATTATAATTAAAAATATTACAAAATTATTTTAAAATTTAAGTATTTTGTAAACAAGTATTTGAGTCAAAGAATTGCAAACTTAGTTAAAAGAATATTAAGTTTTTACAAAGTTTTAAATAAAGTTTTAGCTATTATTATTAATAATATATTAAACAACAAAATCTTTATAATAAGTTTTTTGCAATATATTAATTTTAGTGCAATTATATATAAATCTATATTAAACAATATCTTCAATAAAAAAAATTAAGAGAAAAACAATAATATTAATTTTAATAATAATAAGTTTAATTAAAACGCTACAAATACTTTTAATATAAATAATAATACTTTTATTAAATATATATTTTGTTTAATATATATTTTGTAGTTTGCGATAAAGATGCTTCTTAAAATACTATATACAAATTTAATTAACAAAAAACTACAAAAAAATTAAATTAAAAACAAGAATTGTTTAAATATTACTTTACGTAAGCTATCTATAATATTAGCAAAAATAATATTGTTTTTATTTATTTTTGTGTCTATTTTTAGTAGTTAACAATTGTATAGATACACAAATCAACTATTTATATTAATATTAATAGCAAACGAAAAAAATCTTTTATATAAATATAGTAGATACAAATTAAACAAAAACAATTAAAAATTAAAATAGACAAAAATATATTAAAAATTAATTGAATTAAATCTTTTAAATTGTTTTAAAATATAAAAACTTACTAAAACTTTATCTATTATATATTAATTTAAATCTACAATTTGCAAAATAACTTAATTGTATTTTTCGCAAAATTTAAATACAAATATCTAAAATTCTCTAAATTTAGATAAAAACAAATAGTATATATAATTAAGATTATTAAGCTTTTTTGTATTTTTGTATTTTTACAAAAATATTTAGTATTATAAAGATTTTTACTATTTATTATATCTTTTTAATTTATTTTAATTTGTTAAACAAACTAAACAAAATTAAAATTAAATTGCAAAACAAACAAATATTATTAAAAAAAAACTACTTAATACAATTATAGTTGCAAAAAAAAAGCTTATATAATACTATAATAAAACTTAAAGTAACTTAGACTATCTATATAACAAAATTAAATTGCTATATTTTATAATAAATAATAGTTTTTTTAGACAAAACAATTAAGTTCGAAAAATATATAAAAAATACAAACTTTTTTAAGTCGATATTTATTAAATTTTGTTAAAAAAAAACTACAATTCTTATAAAATACAATATAAAAAATCTTTAAGTTTAAACTTTTAATCGATTAAAGTTAAAAAAAAACTTAAAGATTATAACAATATATTATAAAAAAACAAAAAAAAAACTTCAATAATTAACAATAAATTTATTTAATACAAAAAACATAATATATTTATTTAAGTTTCAAAATATATTTTTAATAATTTTTTTAATTATTGTTATTTTAAACTATATTTAAATATATTAAGAATAAAAGATTAATACTAATTGCTTTTTATAATTTTAATAAAGTATTTTAAAAAAAATAATGTTTTTAATTAATAACAACAATTAAAAAATTAATTATTAATAATAGTATATTTAATACAAAATATTTTAATTTTTGTTTTAACTAATATGTTTTGCAAATATTTGTTTTCTATTTTGTTAAAATTGTATACAACTTATAAGTTGTATAATTTTGCAATTATATAAATTTTTATATTTTTTTGTTAATATAATATTGCAAAGAATATATATTAGCAAAAATATTCAAATTTGAAATTAAAAATTGTTAAAGATATAAATTTTAATAATATTTAAAATAAAAAAAAATATAAAAAGAATTTGAATAAAATATACAATATAATATATATTAGCAATAATAAAGAAAAAAAGCTAATACAATTGTATACAATAATAATATATATTAATTTTACAAATTTATTTTTTAACTTATTAATAATAGACAAATATTAATAAAGCTTCGAAAAAAATACACTCTAGTTATAATTCTATTTCGCAAAATATATTTTAATAGATATATTTAAAATTGTTTTTAAATAATATAAAATTGTCGATTTCTAAAATATATTTAAATAGCTTTATAATTAAAATATTTTAAATAAATTTTTAATATATTATTTCAAATTTTATAAATTTTAAGTAATAATTTTATTTAAAAGCAAAAAGAATAAAAATTTAAATCTTTCTTAAAATATATATGTCGATTATTTTTTAATTTTGTATCTTAATAATAGTTAAAAAATATTGTATAAATATTAAATATAATATTGCAATTAATAATAGCTAGAAAGATTGCTAAAAATAAAACAAATTATATCTATTAAGTATATCTATTTTAGACAAATTACTTAATATAATATCGACTCTATTATAACTTTTGTCTTTTGTTTTGAAACAAGCAATTTAAGAAAAATATTATATATATTGTCTAAAAATTCAAAACTTTTTAAGCAATATTTTGTTATATATATTACAAGACAATTTAGAAATCGACTTTGCTATTAAATTTAACATATTCGAATATATAATATTGAATTTTAACAATATTGCTATATCGATAAATCGGGAAGACGATTTGCCAGATTTAAAATGTAGATCTAGTCTAGATAACCCAAGATTGATCTAGAGTTTGCTCAAGAAACTCTTAAAAGCTTGCATTTAGAAAATTAAATAAAACTTAACAAAAAATATAATTATTAATATTCGAAATGCGCACAAACTCTTGTAGTACTTCGATTAACTCTTTATTTGTTACTTATTTATATTATAGTAATTTGTATAGCAAAATCGAACAATTTGTAAAATTTCTACGCATAAGTTATGCAATAATAGAGATATTTTTATTGCGTAATTTTGTTGTGCAATAGATTGTATTTGTAGATTGCGCTTGCAATAGATTGCATTTATAAATTTTAACAACGCACAAATAATATTCGAAGAACTCTTTATTATATTTTTTAAATTTTTTGATTAACTAAAGACGATCTTGAGTTAACTATATCTTGCTAATAGAATTCGAGAGTTAAGATATGCGCACAACGATTTTAAGAGTTTCTAATTGCTAAGAGTTTCCAAGAAGAGTTATCTTAATTTGTCGATATATATTATGCTTTTATTTAATTAAAATAACGCAACAAGCTTTTTGTTATCTTTTTTTGTATCTTAAATATTGCAAATATTGTCTCAAATATATTGCAAACTCTTGTATTTTATCTCTTATCTAGATAAACTAGCTTAAATATTTTAATAATATTATAATTTTTTTAGATTCTTTATTATAGTTAACGCAAACTTAGAACTTCTTTTTTCTATTATTTTTCTTTGTATTTTAAATATTGCAAATATTGTTTAAAGTATATTGCAAACTCTTGCACTATATCTCTTAATCAAATAAACTAACTTAAATATTTTAACAATACTATTATTTTTTTAGATTCTTAATTATAATTGACACAAATTTAAGACTTTTTTTTGGATTATTTTTCTTTGTATCTTAAATATTGCGAATATTGTTTTAAGTATATTGCAAACTCTTGTACTCTATCTTTTAATTAAATAAACTAGCTTAAATATTTTAGCAATACTATTATTTTTCTAAATTCTTAATTATAGTTAACGCAAACTTAGAACTTTCTTTTTTTAGTATTTTTCTTTGTACTTTAAATATCGCAAATATTGTTTTAAATATATCGCAAACTCTTGTATTTTATCTCTTAGTCAAATAAACTAGCTTAAATATTTAGAATAATAATAATATTATTTTTCTAGATTTTTAATTATAGTTAACGCAAACTTAGAACTTTCTTTTTTTGTTATTTTTTTTTATATCTTAAATATTGCAAATATTGTTTTAAATATATTGCAAATTCTTGTACTTTATCTTTTAATCAAATAAACTAGCTTAAATATTTAGAATAACAATATTATTATTTTTTTAGATTTTTAATTATAGTCGACGCAATTTTAGAACTTTCTTTCGAATTTTATAGATTTTTTGATAAAATTATTAGCAAGCTAACTCAAATACTTGTATTTATAGCAAGAACTTCTTTGCACTTTTTTCATTTTTACTTTAGTTAATATATAAACAATTAGAAAATCTATTAATACTTTATATTAAAATATTGTAATATATTTTTTACGCATTTTGTTTGCAATCGACGCTTCTTTGCAAAATTAAAAATCAAAAATAAATATAATAATAAAATATATTTTAAATACAATTTCTTTGTATTATATTTGTAGTATAAGAAAGCAATATATAGAAAAATTGTTAAAAATAAAGAAAAAAGCACAATTCGATTAAATTATAATTTTAAGTTTAGTAAATTTATTATATTTTTTTTTTAATATTTGCAATTATAAAATAATTTTAGTAGCTTAGTAATTAAAACGTTGTTAATAAAGAATTAAAAATATTAATTTTAACATTAGCTTAATTAAAGATTAAGCGCATTATAAATAATATTTTCGAGTTTCTCTATTAACAAAAATCGAAAATTCGAATTTCTTTTAAAAAAATTTTTTATTATATTGTTTTTATCTTATTTGTTAAAAATTAAAACAAAAAATAAATATTTTAAGCAAATTTTTGTTTATTAAGTTATTAAGATCTAAATAATAAAGCAAAAGATAATTAAAAAACAAAACTATATATAATAACAAAATATAGCTTAAGCACAATTTCTTTATCTTGCATTTGTAGTTTAAAAAAGTAATAAATACAAAGATTAGTAAAAATTAAAATTAAAACAGATATTAGTAGAATTATAATTGCAATTTCTATATAATTTTTATATAATTTTTATAGTTTAATTATAATATATATATTTATATATTAATTTTAGTAATTTAGTAATTAGAGCGTTACAATTAATTCTTAACAATATTAATTCTAGTATTAGCTTAGTCGAAGATTGAGCGCATTATAAATAATATAATTAGATTGTTAATTATTGAAGATTAAGAGTTTAAAATTCTTTTAAAACAATTCTTTTAATAGTTTTAAATATATTTAACTTGTTTATTAAAACAAAAACAAAAAAAGAAAACAATATTTAAAAAAATTAAATTGTTAATTTTAAAACTTAAAAGTATTAAAATAACTTAAAAACTTAAAACAATTCGAAAGCTTAAAAAAACGTATAAATATAAACTTATAAATTTTTTTAAACTATTAAATCGAAATTTATTAATATTAATTGTATATATATATTAAAATTATAGAAGAATAATAAATAGAAAAATTACTAAAAATTTATATATATTTATTTTGCTTAATTTATTATTTAGAATTAATTTTTAATAATTAATTGCTTAGTTAATGCGTTATCGAATTCGAACATAATTTGCAAATAACTTAAATTAAATTGCGCAAAATGTAATGCTATAATTATAATATTCCAAACTCTGTTGTAACTTGTAGCCGAATTATATTATATATTAAGATAGCGTCTAGATCTTGTCTTAACAATAAAAAGTTTTTTTTTTGAGAATTTCTCTTTAAATTCTTATAGTTTATTTCTTTTATAATTGTAGATCTATCTTTCTATTTTATTTTTTATACGCACAACGTGTGTCTTAATAGCGCTACTTCTATTATACAATTATATAATTTTACAATAATAAATTGTCTAATCTTCTAAAAACAATTGTTTGTTAAAATATTAAATTAAGAATTTAAGAGAGCAATTTGTTTTAACAAAAGCAAATTTGCAACAAAAACAACTATTGTAGAAAGCAATACAATTGCAACTAAAAAACTTTTTATAGTTATCAATTCTTGAGAATTATTAAACAAAAAATATAGCAATTTCGATAACAAATTTTTAATTAGAAACAAATTCGAAACAAATACAAACTCTATTTTCGACAATTCTAAAATTAACTACAAAACTTTTTTAGAGAAAAAAAGAGAAAAGTCGAAACAACTTGCTATTAAATATAAATATCAATTTTTTTTAAGAAAAAATCAAAAACTTCAAACTTTGTTATAAGATAACAAAATAAATATATTGTTTATACAACAATATTGTATAGTATTTTCGAAAAACAATATTTTAAAAAATAATAAACTATTTTTGAAGAAACAAAAATTAATACTCGATTTAAGATTATTCTATTTAGATAACTACTACAAAAGAAATTTCAAAAAATAGAAAAATTAAATTAAAAGTGCAAAAATTATATTCGAATTTAGTTTAAAGTTCTTTTTTATTAAAAACTATAAAATTTGCTAATATTAATTTTTTTTGCGCAACAATTCGACAATACAATAAAACAATTACAAAAAAACAAATTTTATTGCTCTAAACACTTAAATGTTCGAACAATTCTTATAGTATCTAATAAATTTTATAGAATTATTTAAGAATTGTCGACTAATTATTGTAACTAAATACAATTATATTAAGCAAAATTTTATATAGAGCGTAAACAACTTTGTTGTCTATTTAAAAATTTTAAAAACAAATTTTTTATTTTTTATTAAATTTTAGAAACAAAATACGTTTTTAAATAAATTAAGAAACAAAACTTATAAAAGAGTTATTGTTGTTTTTAATTTTTCTATAATAAAAAACGCATTTGTTGTGCTAATTGCGCGCGTAAAAGATACTACTATCTTGCAAAATAATTATAAAAATCGATTTTAAAAATCAAATTATAAATTTTGCTTTATCTCGAAAAATAATTGTTTTAAATAAGAATTGAACAAAATAGTTTTTAGATTAGATTTTTGCAATTCTTTTTAATAGAATCGATATAAAAATATTATTATACTTTTTTATAAAACAATTCGAATAACAATAATTGTATAGACAAAACTTGTATATATTACAATTATAATTAGCAAAAATATATCTTTTTTAATTGTATTTTTTTTAAGAAAAAAAACTTGCAAATTAATGCGACAATTGTTGCAAAATCGAGTGTATTGTATATTACGCAAAAGATATTATTGTTTCGATATATTAGCAAGATTTTCGATAATTCGAAAAACTAAAAAGATTTGCAACAATTATTGTTGTTGTCGCAAATTATAAAATAAAAATTAATACAATTTTAACAAAGTTGTTTATATATATATTAGACAAGTATTACAAAAAAGTAATATTTCTAAATAAAAAAATATATATTAATTATATTTTCGAACAATAGACAAAAATATAGTATCTAAAAAACACAAATCTTTTATTTGTTAAAATCGAGATTTTTTATAAAATCGAGATACAATTTCTAGAGTTCTACAATATAAATATTAGAATTTGCGATAACAATAACAAAAAATATATATTGTGTTAAATTTTCTACTTTTTTTCAAAAATTGTTTAAAATATAATTGTCGAATTACTATAAATAATAGAAACAAACTCGCATATTAATTGATAAACTTTTATATAAAAATATTAAATAATAGAAAATAAAATTATAATAGATTTTTTTAAGAGTTTTCTATTATATATAAAGAACGCTTCAATCTATATACTTGTAGTAAATAGTATTAACGCTATTATAAAAATAATCTTTTTCTCGATTTTTTAGATTTTGATAGAAATTTTATTGTACAAAAACTATTTTTTCAAGATTAATATCTCTCTACTTTTAGAATATAACAAAAATAATTATATTATAAATTTACAATTTGACACAAAATTGTTGTTTAAGTTTTTATATATATTATTCGAAAAAGAATTTGCTATATTTCGAGATTATTTGCTCGAAAATTAAGTATTAAAGTATATTTGCAAATCTACAAGTTGCGCAAATATCTTAATACTATTTGTTTTTAAAAAAAATAATATTTTTCAATTTTATATAAATTATCGAGAGTTAAACTTAATAATTATTAAAAACAAATATTTACTATTTTTTATTAAGAAGACGCTAAATCGACTAATAAATATATACTATTTTATTAAATTTAATTTTAAAAATATATATTATTGTATCTATATATAGAAAGAAGACAAATAAAAAATTGTATTTTGTATATACTATAGTCTCTTTAAATATACAATTATATTCTTCGATTTGTTTAATACTTTTGTTATTTTTTAAATTCTAATTAACAAAGTATTGCAAAATTTAATAAATTATATTTATATTATCTATCTAAACAATATTTTGATTTACTTCAAAATTTGCGAGAAATATTAAAATTATATTTAGCAAATACTCGATTAACTAAAATAGTTTAAGTTATATATAAAAAAATTTAAATATATTTTTCTAATATAGAATATCGAGTTTCTAAACTATATTGTTAGTAGCAAAAGTATTGTTATAAATATATTATAAGTAAAATCAATTTGTACGTAATTTTAATCTACTATATTGCAAAAATTGCAAATATTTCTAAAATTTGCGAATTTTTATCAACGCTTTGTTTAATATTTTGCAAAAATAATTAAACTCTTAACTAGATTATTTAAAAATAGCAAACAAAAAAAACAAAATAGATTATTTTTGTTTAATATTTTTGCTCTAATTGTGTTTCAAACTCTTATTAATATTTTTATTATTATTTTTATATTAATATATTTCGATTTTAAAAATCGAATTATAATTAAAATCGATATATCGAAATTTGCTATTATAGTTATTTTTTTCTAGCTTGTGCTTTGCACGCAAAACAAGAATCAAATAATATAGTATTTTGTTGTATTTTATTTCAAAAAAATAATTTCTATTAAAACTTGCTATAAAATATATAATTAAGAGTTGTTAACTATTGTTGCAAAATTTTAGCAATAATAATACTATTTTAAAAATAGTTATTTGTCAATTATTGTTCTAACAAACTATAACAATTTAAAATATTTTATAACAACAATATCTCTTAATTGTTGTTAATCTTAATAAATTCTTTTGTTTGTTAAGTATAATTTCGAAATTAAATATCAAACAAAAAAAATTAATTTTGTAAATAAGTTGTTAAGATAATTAAACTACAAAAGCAAAACAAACAATAATATCTATTTATCTATTTTTTAGAACAAATTTTAAAATATTATAATTGCAATTATCAAAATAATTTTTATTTTAATTAGAAATACAACTAAAGCAATATTGATTTCGATTTGTACTAAAATTGTTTTGCGCATTTAAAATATCTTTAATACTAAATTATTTAATAAATTATTTATTAAAAATATTTTTAAAATCTCTAATAATGTCGACTCGAATATAGAGAAAAGTATCGTAATTTAATAATTGCAATATAGTAATATTAACGCAATATACAAACACAAAAACTTAATAAAAACTTTCTTCTCAATTTTATTAATAGCAATAGAAATATTTTAAAGAAAGAATATTCTAATATTTAAAGTAAAACAACAATTAATTGTTTTCTTTTAACGCAACAAATACACTAAATATAAATAAAAATTTAACAACAATTTATTTTACTATTTTTGCGCAATCTATATATCGAATAAAGTTTTGCTAAAATCGAAATTGTTATATTTGTATTATAATAATTTTTTAAACAAAAATTAATTTAAAATTAAGAAGACTTGTATACTAATCGATCGAAAATTCTATTAATTTTGTATATTTGCTAAAATAGAATTGTATATTTGAGAGTACAATATATATTAGCAATTTAAAATATCTCAATATTGTTTATACAATAAATTTTTTGTACTATCTATATCTACTCAATCTTAAAAAAAAAATTTTAAATTTTATTATAGAACTTTTTTCTAGTTGCAATAATAATAATATCTACAATACAATTCTTGTTATTGTAGATCGATTTTTTAAAATAGTATTATATATTTTAGTTAAATTAATCTAAACAATAGAAAATTTAATCAATATTTTGTTCAAAAAAGTTTTTTTTTTTTAAGAATATAAAGAAAATTGTATTTAACAAAAATATATTGTTTATTAGTAGCTACTAATTTGCAATATACTATAGCATTTATATAAAAAGAAAACTAAATATTGTTTTCTACTTATAGACAAATAAACAAATAAAAAGACAAAATCAAATATTAAAGTACTATTTTTGCTACTATTGCAACTATTGATAAAACAACTAAGAATTTCTTTTATTAATAGCTCAATATATATATAATAGTATTGTTTATTTATTTTCGAATATATTGTTTTTTAAAATTGTGTTCGAATATTATTTAAATTTCGATTTTAGTTAAAATAATAAAAAATACTTTGATATCTTTGTTGTTTAAAAATATATATAAATCTTGTAAAATAAACACAATTGCATAAAAAAGCAACTAAAAGATATACAAAAAATACAAACAAAATATTACAATAAAAAAATCAAGTTTTAGTATTATAAAGTAGAAAACAAAATTATACTTTCTATTAAAAATTTTAAAAATGTTTGATTTAAGAAAAAACTTTTCTACAAATATATAAAATTGTTCTCTATTGTAAATATTGTCGAAACACAAATATATCGATTGCAATTCTTAAACAATTAACAAATTTATTCGATTTTCTATATTTTGTTTCTCGAATTCTATTATTAGAACTTCAATATTGTCGAGTCGACGCAAATAATACTAATAGATAAAAACAAAAAATAGAAAATAGAAGAAATTCTAAACAAAAAAAAAATAAAAGAAATTCTACTATTTTATTTAATAAAAAGAATTTTTTTTTTGCGAAAACAATTAAATATTAAAGCAATTTTTAATTTATACAAATACAATGCTAAAGTAGTTTTATAAGCAACAATAGATTGTTGTTCTTGTTTTTAAAACAAGAAAATTATATCTTTAAATAGATGGAAATAATCTAGCAAAGCAAAACTAATATAGTTTGATTAACAATATTGCGCGAACAAAACAAAATCTTTACTATTGTTAAATTATATAAGAAATTAAGTAAAAATTGCAACTTCTTAAATCTAATTACAATAATATAAAAAATAATATATTTTTGCTATCTAATTCTATATCTTTTCTAGATAGATTTTCTAGCTTAAATAATTTTCTAGTAAATATATAATAAATCTTAATTGTGTTTATTATCTAAATCAATCTAATTGCATTTAATAACAAAAAAAAAATTTAATTTTTTTTTCTAATTGTTATATATATTAATCTTTAACTTATTCTTTATTGTTATTGTTTGTACGCAATAATATAGCAATTGCAAATATATTTTTAAATCTTTGTAATTGCAATAAAGAGTATACTTGTGCAATTAATAATAGTCTTTATTTTGCAAACAAATATATTTTTAAAAATTTAATTAAAATATTTAGTTTAATTCTCGAAAAAACAAAATTGTATATATTGTTGACAACAATATTAATATACAAGAAAAGTTTTTGTCTAAATATTTATATTGCTTTTTTTTTAAAAAATTTGATTAATATAATTTTTAATTAGAAACAAGACAAATAATATTATTTTTAGCAAAATTTTTCTTAAATTATATCTAATATATTATCTAGATATCAATATTAACTAACACAAATTTTTTTTTTTTTAAAAATTAGAATTGTTTTTTTTTAAAAGAAGTTTCGATAAATGCGTCTAATAATATATTATATTTAGCATTTTCTACTAAATATTATACAAGCGTACTAGAGTAGTCTTTATACTATTTAATTAATTTATTAAAAATAGCAATTTCTTGTTGTTATATTTTTATTTGTTAATAAAGCGCAAAACAAATCTAATTTTAGCAAAAAAATCAAACAATTTAAAGTTGCTATTTCTAGCTAAGACTTGCTATACAAATATTAGTAAATTAATAATTTTCTTGCAAAAGCAACAAGAGATTTTAAAATACTAATATATTAGTCTTTAATACAACTATATAGATTGAATCTATAGAATAGCAAGCAACAACACAACAAATATAGCGCAAATCTTTCTTTTTTACGCACTATACAATATATTAGTATAAAAAAAGAATTGCAAAAAAAACTTTGCTTACTATTGTCTTTTTATTATTCTGCAAATAGTGCAATATCGACAATTCCGAGATCTCTACTTAGAAAGTGTCTATTGCGAAAATTGCTAATTTGGCTATTAGCTAGTCTAGAATCTATTTAGCAGCAAAAGTCTTAACACTTGTTTAATAGAGATTCAATTTTGATATTCGAGATACGCACAAACTCTCGCAATACTTTGTTTACGTCTTTATTTGTTACTTGTTTACACTATAGTAATTTGTATAATAGAATCGAACAATTTGAGAGATTTCTACGCGTAAGTAATATGTCGACAAGAATATCTCTAAGTACAATAATTGTAGATTGCGCTCGTAAATTGTGTTTATAAATTGTGTTTATAAATTGTACTTGTAGATTGCGTTTGTAAATTGCGTTTATAAATAGTGTTTGCAAAACTTAGTAACATATATAATAATGCAAGACTAATCTTAACAAAATGTATATCAATTACGCATCTATATATTTTGCTAATTGCAATTTAACTTTGCGCTTGATTATATAAAGCGAACACATTAGCATATTAGCTAATTTGACTATTAGTTACTAATAGTACTATTAACAAGAATTTCGGAATTGCCAATAAAGTATCGTAAATAGCAAAAAAATACAAGAAAAACAATATCGAAAACGCAAGCAAGAAGATTGTCGATTTTATTCGAGAATTGTTATCGATATCAATCTTAGCAAAATTCTACAACAATTTTGCTATATATACTTACGTCAATAATATTGCGCTTTGTCAAATATTAGTTAATATTATCAAAAGTTCGCGTTATTTTTAAAACTTATATAAAATGCTAAGAAAATTTATTTTTCTTGTTGTTGCAACTATAGACATACTCTATTAGTATTATATATATTAAAAAAAGATTGCAAAAAAATTGTTACAAAACTATCTTAAATATATTATAATAATAAAAAGAGTACAATATTCTAATAAATAAATATTATTATTGTATCTAATATTGCGCTAACTCGATTCAATTTAAGTGCGTAAATCGAGATAATTTACAAAATAAAAAGATTTTTATTGCGAAATTACAAATTAATATTGCGCAAAAAATAAAACGTCTAGTAAAGAGTATTGCGTATAATATCTTGATTTTAATTAATTGAAAATTGTAATATAATCTAATTGTAATCTCTAAAAATAAACTACTATTATACAATAAGTAAAAAGCTTTTCTTAGATTTTCGATTTATAATCGAAAAACATCTATAGAAGTTTTGCTTAATTATAGAATTGCTACTTAATAATATACGAGAGAAGTATTTTTGTTGCTACTATAGCAATTTTTTGTTCGTAATATATAAGAAATATAAAAAACAATACAAAAAGAGTCTATTTATATATTTTTATTAACAAACAAATTAATAATAAACACAAAATATAATTGCGATAGTTGTGCATTCGCAACGTATAACAATTAGCAAATACAATACTAATTCTAAGAATTAGAATTCTAAAGAAAAAGACAATTGTAATATTATAATTATAATATTTCAAACTTTGTTGTAATTTATAGTCAAATTATATTATATATTAAAGCAGTGTCTAGATTTCGTCTTAACAATAAAAAAAAAATTTCTCGAAAATTTCTCTTCGAATCTTTACAATTTATTTCTTTTATAATTGTAGATCTATTTTTCTATTTTGCTCTCTATACGCACAGCGTGTGTCTTAATAGCGCCACTTCTATTATACGATTGTATAATCTTACACAAAATTTGTTTTAATTTAAGATAAATTTAAAACAAATTAAGTTATTGTAGTTTAATACTTGTTTCAATTTATTTTGTTTTGCGCAATAGATTTTGATTTGCAAAACAAGATTTTATTATATATTTATTTCTATTAACAACGCAATATTGTTATTAGATATCGAAAAAATTGTAATTATTACTTTAACAATTTTATTGCTTTAATAAATTCAATAAGATACTAAGTTACAAAATAATATTTATACGTATTAATATTGGACGCTTCTTAGATATTTTCTATGCATTTGCTATACTAATTTGTGAAAAACAAGATTTATTAAAAATTAATTTTAATATGTTTTCTCTTATATATAGATGTTAATAATCGACTAGATTTATTAAATAAACAAATTAAATTAAATATATAAAGTAATTACAACTTTTGTTAATATCTAATACTATTGCTATTGCGTTATCGAACTATTATATTGTTTAACAATTCAATTTTTTGTTATTATAAACGCATACTTTCGCAAAATATATAATCTTTTTTTTAATAATAATAACAATTTATCTATTGTTATATAAAAGAAAAAAAAGATTTAAAATACAAAAAAAGTTTCTTTTATAAACAATTTTTTTTTCTTGTAGATTCTTTAGATAGCTTAGTAATTGAAGCAATTGTAATAAATATTTAAGATTTATTTAAAACAAATCTTTTAATAAGTTTGATTGTTTTCAACTTGTTTGTTAAAATTAAAAGTAAAAAAAGAAATATTTTAAATAAGATTCGAATTTGCGCGTTTTTACAACAAAACAATATTATATATTATTTATAGCAAATTATTAATTAAAAACTAGCAATTAACACTAAAACTAATATAAGAATTTGCTTGTATCGAAAACTCTTATTACTTAACTATTAGAATCTAAATATTTTTAATATACGTTTTCTATATTGTATATTTAAAGTTTGGCAAAGAAATAACTAGAAAAATTACTATAAAATTTAATAATTTAAACTTGCTTGCGTTATTATTAGAGATTAACAAAAAAACTTTTAGCGCACTATTAAATTCGAATATAATTCGATAAATATTTAATTTAATTTAAACAATAACTTAAGTTAATCTAAATAATACTTAATTCAAAACAAGTTAAATTTTAGAACTCGAAATCCGATCTAATCTAATTTGTTCCGCGGAGTAAATTTTTTACAAAGAAAGAAAATAATTTAATAGATATATTATTACTTAAGCTAGACAATCTTTAAAAATAAATTTACTATTATATTTTTTTGTTGCAACTAATATAAAAGATTTTGTTAATAATTATTATAAAACAACTCTCTTTAATTGAGCAACAAAAAATTAAATTAAACAACAATATATTAAGCAAACAATATAACAATATTAATATAATTTACTAAAATTAATATAAATTATTCTTTCTACTATTAATCTACAATTAAAAATATATTTTAATATAATTTATTTTGTTAACAAATTAATAGAATTGTAGTATTTACAAATATAAAATAATTTAATACGCTCTATATTAAATAATATATACTATAATACTATTAATTGTTTAGTTATTTCAAATAATATTATTTGTATTTTCGAGAATACAAATAAAGTTAATTGCTACTAGTATAATTGTATTATTTTTATAGAACAAAATTATTATCAAAATATTTAAAAAAAAAATACAATATACTTAAATCTATAAACTATTGTTAATATACAATATTATATATTTATTAACTTTAAATCTCTATTTTTTAACAACAAAAATAAGATATTTATTATAGAAAATCTTATTCTCGAGATAGATATTAATAGTATATTTAATTATTTAACTATTTATATCGATTGCAAATACAAGAATAACAATCAAAAAAATTAATTAGTTTTTTTTTCTAACTTTTATATTTAAAGAATTTTTTATAGTAGATATTATATTGTGTGTTCTATATAACGTTTGTATTAAATTAAAAAAAAACTAAAAATTAACTATTTTAATCAAAATTATATAAAAAGATATTAAATTTTTATAATTTTTTTGCTATATTTTCTATTTATTGATAACTTTAATATATATAGAAATATATATTAAATACTTAAAATATTTTATTTAATTTCGAAATATTTTTTCTACAATAAGAAATACAAAATAATTAATTATTTTATTTTAATTTTAAAATTGTATAAAACAAATATTAAAAATATTGTAAAAAAATTTGTTAAATTAATTAAAAAAATAAATCGAAATATAAAAATAACTATTAACAAAAAAAATAAAAAAAATTGTATTTTGGTTATAATTTTTTTAAAAAATCTTTTTTAACAAACAAATATTGCAAAATTTCTTTAATATAATATTATAAAAAAATATTAATTTTGCTATTGTTCTAAAAAAAAAGTATAATAATTTAAAATATAATATAATAAATAACAAGCACTATTATTAAGAAATTATAAAATAGCAAAAATATATTAACAATAATATTATTAACAAGAATTAAATTAATTTTTAAAAAAAAATTAATATTAAAACTTAGTTATTGTTTTTTTAAAAATTTATATTAAATTTAGATTTTATATTGTTATAAGTATATAATATTTTTTATTTTAAATAAAAAGAATTAAAAAGAATTTTACAAAACTTTTTAATAAAAATTATTTTTATTAAAAAAAAAGTATATTATATTTTAAAATCTTTTAGAATTTTTGTTTTTTATTAGAGTAATTATATATTTAATTGTTTGTTTTTTATATTTAATTATAATTATTTTTTAAAACAAAAAAAGTCTTTTTATTAATTTTTTTGATTTTTTGTATATAAATTATAATAAATTGATTTAAATTTCTTTTTATTTAGTTGACAAAACAATATTTACAAAAACAAAAATTTATATTATTGCAAACTATTGTTAAAATCTTTAATTTAATAATTAAAATTAATACTTTAGTAAATAGTTAACGCTATATCTATAAGAAAAGATTGCACAAAATAATTATAAAAAGTCGAGAAATTTATAAATTTTTTATTTAATATATTATAGTTGTTAAAGTATTTTTCTTTTATAAAAGAGTAAATAAAATTAAAAAAAATTTGCAAAAAAATCAAAATATAGATTACAAAACAAAAATAATAAATAATAAAAACAATACTTTAAATAAGATTTTTTTAAAAATAAAAAACTTTAATTTAAGTTTAAATATAGATATTTTAAATATAAATAAAAATAGTTTAAATAAAACTTTTTTAAAATATTAACAAAATAAATTATTTAAAAAAAATTAATTTAAGAAACTTTTAACGCTTTTTAATATTTATACTAAACTATATTTAATAAAAATAGCGCAAAAATATACTATTGTAATAAATATAAATATACTAGTAGAAAAACTTGTATATATATAATTTTGCAATTTCTAACTATATTAATTAGAACTTTATTTTACTAATAGTTTATAAAATATTTAAATATATAACAAATATAGTTGTTTTAATAAGATATCTTTTTGTTAAATATACAATTCTTTAGTTAATAAAATTAAAAATAGCAAATATATAGAATTATTTTTACTCTAAGTTAATAGAAGTTTTGTAATTGTTAAAAAACAAAAAAAATTTATTTATAAAAAGCTTTTCTTTGATTAAAAAACAAAACTATAATATTAAAAATAAAAAATATAATATTAAGAAAATAAAAGTCGATTTAAAGTATTGTTTGTCGACAATTTTTATAGCAAATTTTCAAATATATAGTAAACTAAAAATTAATTCTAATTCTAATATTAATATAATATAATATATTTAAATTTATAATATATTTTTGTTTAAAATTTAACAAATATTTATTAACAAAAATACAAATTATATATTTTTCTTTTCGATTATAAAAGATTAAAATAATTTCGAAGAATAGTTTATATAAATAAATTAATTAATTAATAATAAAAAAAACTAAAAAAGATTTTTACAAAGACTTTTTATACAAGATTTTTATAATTTTTTTTTAAGAATTACTTTTTTAAAATATTAACAAAAAAAATTTAATTTATTAATAGAACTTTTATAGAAATAAAACTAATTAAGACTTCTACAAAATTAATTGTCAATATATTTACAATATAAAAAATCTAATATTTATCAAAAATATTAAGAAATGTTTATAACAATATTTTATTTACAAATATTGTAAATAAAAGTACGTATTTTTTATAATTAATTTAGTAAAAAGAGTCTATATAGATTTTACAAAAAAAATAATATATCGAAAGAAATTTATTAATTCGATACTAAATTTCTTAATTTACAAATAGATATTTTTGAAACAAATCTATAGTTTGTCAATGTTGCAAAATAATATAATATATATAATTAATATATTAAAGAAGTTAAATTAACAATCAATAAATATAATATAATATTTGCTTAAGTATAATTAAGATATTATGTATTTATAGTTGTAAATAGATTGTCTAATTAATTATAAATTCAAAATAAATATTTTTTGATATAATTATTTTAATTTAGAATTTAACAATAAACAAATCTATTTATCGAAGATATAACAATAAGAGAATCTATTTATTAAAAAAAAAGCAATAAGCAAATCTCTTTATTATAAAGCGTGTTATAGAATGTTAAACTAAATATAACTAATAGAAATCGATAATAACTCGAAGAGACCACAAGATTATAACAATAAATATTTGATAAAAAATATTAAAGAATTAGAGTATTATTAGTATTTTACTATATTTTTATTGTATTCTTATCGCGCTCTTATTGCAATTCTATTGCAATTATATCGCAATCTTATTGTATACACTTGAGGAGCAAATCGAGAATTCTTCTTTAAGATAGATAGTATAGTAGCTATATATAAATTTAGTATAGATATAATATAGATATAATATAAAATTGCAAATAATATTTTATTTGTTTTTGTTACAAAAACATTAGTTAAAATACAAGTATTTGTTAAGTATAAAATTAGTATAGTTTTAGTATAGTAACTTAGCAAACAAGATTTGTTCTTATTTGAATTAAGAAAAGTATTATAATTTTCTTCTAAATATATAATAAGTATAAGTATAATATATACAACTTTTAGACTCTCTTATTAGAATCGATTATTGCATTTAATTTTTTACTATTATAAAATTTTTTTTTAATTAGCTATATATATATTAAATATAAATAGAATATAAATTTTTAAAGATTTTCGAAATTTTAGATATACTATTATTATAAGATTTCTTTTCTTTTTTATACTTCTTTAATACTAGTATATACTTAGTATAGATTAAACTTAAAATATAATTAAATAATCTACTCGAAGATTCGATATCTATAATAGATATATTAATTTGTATATAAATTAAATATATACTAAATACAAATTAGTATAATAAAATATATAAAAACAAACTTTTTAATTAAAGTACTAGTATAACGTTAAAAGTAAATTAGTATAAACTTAGTATATTTTAAAACTAAACTAGAAATATACTTTTTGCAAATATTCTTTAAGTTAAGAAACAAATATTCGAAAAAAGATAATAAACAATAATTAATTAGTAATTCTAATAGATATATTAGTGCAAATCTAATATTAGTTAAGTCTATATATAATTAATACGTTGTCAAAATCTTAAATAATAAGATAAGTATTTGTATATATAGTATAAGAACAGAAAAAATAAAACATAAATTAAATATATAACAAATATAAAATAAACTTATTTTGCAATAGAAGTATATATTAAAAACAGTTGCAAATTTTTAATTGTAACAATCGTTTTATATAAATTTAATATATACTTAATATTAATTTAATTTATACAATATACTTTATATTGTTTATATATTAATAAATAACTATATTAACAATATATTTGTATCTATACAAAATATAAATTTAGTTTAAATAGAATTTATAGAAGTTATACTTTAACTCTATAACTATATAGCTAGATCTTCGAATATTTCGACAATTTGACGTTAGTTATACTACAGTAGAACAACAATAGAAACGTAGTTGTTCTTTAATTAAATATTGATTAAAGAACAATTGTTATATTGTTTTCTTTTCGTAATTGTAATTTTTGAACAATTGAATTACGATTGAATTACGATTGAATTACGATTGAATTACGATTGAATTAACGTTAAATTATTGTTGAACTACAATTGCGTCTAGATTTTTTGAAAGATACTTAATTTTAGTTTATTCAAAAGCGATAAATTAATAGTTGAATAGCAATTTAATTATCGATTGAACAATTGTTAAATACATTAATAATTGTTAATTGCTACAAAATCGTAGAAAATTTTGCAACAATTAACAACTAAAGATCAAATTAATAGATAAAAACTCAAATAAGCAATAATTGAAAAATAGAATTGTATTTAATATTTTTCGCTAACAACTATAAGTATTATCGTCGTCCTTAAACTCTTGTTGCGAAAGACTTTTTATTATTATTGCAAGAGTCTTTTTTGTTGCATGCTTATAGTTTCTCTTATATATACTAATTTGTCGCGAAAATCTTTTGTATTACTTGTAGTTTTGTTATTTATTTGTTCGTATAATGCTTGAAGTTTTTTGTTATATTATCTTTTATAAATATGTTATATTTTAATTATATTTTAGCAAATATTAGTTTGTATTCTTTGTTGTTTGTTAGTTTAACTTGTAGAAAGCGTCGATAATATATATGCTATTCGAAATAAAGACGAAAAATTTGTAGATATATTGTGCAAAAGTTTGTCAATATACAAAGAGATTTAGAACAAAATTGTACAAAAAATTATACAAAAAAATTTTATTTTTATATATTTATTATATAATATTTATTACAACAAAAATATACTTTAAGCGAAAATATAGATACAAAAAATTCTAACTTAAACAACTCTTTTTAGTTTTAACTATTATATAGTTTTTTATATTATATATACGTCAATTATTGTTTCTAATACATATTAATTCGACTATAATTATAAAAAATTTATCTAAAATATTAATTTATAAATAAAAACAATTTTATTGTATTACTTAAAGTGCTTAAAGTCTAGATCGACAATTTCTTTATTGTAGTTTTGCATATAAATATTTAGTAATTTCTAAATAAAGAGATACTAAAACAAAAATCTTAATAGATTTGATTTTGTATCTATAATAAATATATTAAAGAGTTTAAAGTTAATTAAAAACAATTAAATTTATCGATATAAATTATTACAAATTATTGCATAAATTTTGTCTATATTTTTGTTAATTATCTGTTTACTTAACAATAGAAAGCTTTTTATTAATAATAGACAACAATTCTTAAACAATATTTAAATTGTTATTAATTTTAAATATAGTTTTTAAGATTTAACAAAATTAAGACGTATAAATTAACTTATAATATTATGTGCAAAAAAATAGTTTATAAAATTCGATAATATTGCGTAATCTACTATAGTTTTAAAAAATCTAAAAAACATATTAGTTAATACAAACTTGTTTAAATATTATTTATATATATTTTATCTTATATATTAGAATATTTACATTTATAATTATAATATATTTGCGCGTTATATTAACAATATAAAAATTAATATATATATTCGACAATACAAGAAGCTTTTGAAATTTATTATTTTTAAATTTATAATTTCTTTTCTTCTTTTTCTTATTAATAATAAGATAGATTTCTCTATTTAAATTTTGTATAAACTTAAAAATAGATTCTACTATATTTTTAATATTAATTTTGTGAAATTTTAATATAAAAGTAAAGATATTTGTTATTTTATATTACTTCTTGTAAGTTAAAGCAATAAATATAAATAAAATATTCTAAAAAAACAATAGTTGTTTCAATAAATCTTAAAATTATCTATAAAAAATAAATAAAAAAATAAATAAAACTTCTTAAAGATTTTAAGAAGTTTTTCGCAATTAAAATAATTTATTTTAAGCTTATTTTAAGTTTAATAAAGTTAATATATAAATTAAACAATAAAAGATTCTATATTTAAGACGCGTTAAATATAGTTTTCTTTAATAGATATAGAATTTTTGTTTTTTTTATCGAAATCTTTATTAATATAAACGCGAAAATATTTATTAATCGAAGTAAAAAATATACTAAGTTTGTAATTTTTAATAATAAAGAGTTTGTTATTTTTAATAATAAAATCTTTATCGAAGTTCTTTAAAAGAAAATAAATATTATCTATAACAATTTAAAATTTAAGAACTATCTTATTTTGTTCTCTAAATTTAATACTTTTTTTTTATAATTTTTGTTAATAAAGATAACGCAATTATATTAATATATAAAGTTTGCACTTAATCTAATTTTTAAAATATTTTTAGAAATTATAATTTTGCGTTTTAAGATATAATAGATATCTTTAAAGATAAATTTAATAAAAGAATTTTAAAATTTTAAATATTAAAATTTAATAGATTTGTTAACTTAATATACTATATCGAAGTGTATCTTAACTTGCAATTTAATAACAAATAGAACTATTTATATAAAATTAAAAAACTTATATCAATATTGTTATATTAAATATTTAACTTGTTTTTTTTATTGTTAATTCTTTAGTTTTTTAACAAAAAATAATAATTTCTCTATTGTAATCTTAATTACTTTTTATATTAATTGCAAAAAAAAATATATATTATCGAATTTAACACTTCAATATATTAAGCTTTTTTAAAAAGGTATATATAGAATTGTTAATTTTAATAAAAATATTATCTTTTGCGAAAAACTTTAATATTTAAAGAATCTCTCTAAGTCTAATATAGTTAGTTTAGAAATTATTTAACTTTTTGAATTATAAATTAAATATCAAATAAAGTAATAATAGTATAATATTTTTTCTTTTTTGTTTCTTTACAATTTTTTCTTTCAAATTGTTCAATAATATAGATAAGATAATCTTAATAAACAAATAGTATAATAAGAAGCAAAAATAAAAATTTACAACAAAAACAAACACTATAAAAGATTTCTTCTTGCTTTCGCTTTTGCTTTTTAGATTTTTTATATATTAATATAGAATAAAACTCTAAATTTTTTGAAAAATATTGTAATTATTGCTTTAAATTAATTAGCAAATATTTAAAATATAAGATTATATTTATTAGAGAAAGTTTTAACAATTCGATTTTAATTTTAACTTTTAATTTATATTTTATCTTTAATAGTGTATCTATTTTTAATAGTACTTTTTATTTTATTTTTGTCAATAAATTTCTATTAATATATATTAAATTCTCTCTATTATTGTTAATTTCTATTATCTTTGAATCTTGTGCACTATTATATTTTATTATACTTCTATTTCTATTATTATTGCAAAAAGCTTTTTTTTCAATTATTTTATTATTGAAATTGCTATTGCTAAAGACTTTTCTTTTAGCTATATTAGTATCTTAATTATTGTTGCGAAAGACTTTTAATTTGTAAGAAAATCTAAATATTTAATAAATAAAGTCTTTTGTATAGCTTTTTGTATAATTTCTTTCTAAATTATTTGTCAATTTTTTTGCAAAACAAACTTCTCTCTTATTGCTTTGTATTATAAATATTTTATTAAAAAAATCAAATTAATAGTAAAAATTATAAATTGTAGAAAAATTAATCGATAAAATAATGTTAGAGAACAAGTAATTATCGAATTAAGAAGTGTTAATAGCAAAAATAAAATTGTCTATAATATATATAAGTCTTGCTAATATATCAATATAGCAACAATATAATATTCGAGATATTATAATAATAGCTTTAAGCTTTGACAATTAATAGAGACAACAAACAAGAATGTTTACCCAATAAAGAAAATTGCGATAGCTAGAAATTACTTCTTATTGTATCAAATTGCAAAAATTATTAATTTATTAATCTAGCTAGACTAAGATATATAATCTAAATTGTAGCTTTTAGAGTCTATAAATAACTTCGCCTATATAGCTATCGCAAATAATAATCGATTAGTCTTCTTAAATTATTTCTCTTCTCTCTTTAGCGTCTAATCTATTCTTGTCTAAAACTTCAACTATTATTATATATTATATATATTTTTTTATATAGTATTTGCAATAGATATATCGCAAAAAACTTCTACAATCTTAAGTTAAAAATTTAATTTAATTAAATTAGTAGCTATTATGTTGTATATAACAATAGCAAACACTTACTTCGATCTCTTTTATTTATTAAATATCTATTTTTTCTTTGCTTTTAATATAATTCTTTTAATAATTGTTTCTACTTCTAATATATTAAAGATTTTATTTAATACAAAAACAACGTTTTTTAGTTAAATTAATTTCGATTTTTGCTAAATTTAATTTTTAATATTAATAATTGTATCTAAGTTTTCGATCTTTAAATTCTTAAATATTAAGCAATTAAGTAAAATTATTATTTTTAAAATAACTTTATTTATAATTTGATAAAACTCTATATTTAAGAAGACGTTATATAAATAATATTTAAAAATATAAATAATTGTTGCAAAATTATCTACTTGTCGAAATTAATAAATATATTAATTTTCGATTAAAATATTGTAGTATAACTTCAAAAAATATATTTATTAATATAGAGATTGCAAGTTTAGTTTAATTAAGTTAAAATTATATACGAAAATTAAAATTTTTTTTGCAATTAAATTTTTTATAAAGATTTAAATAATTTGTTTTTGTTTAATTTTCGTTTAATATAAAACAAGAAAAATAGCTTTAATATTAACAAGTTAAAGAAATATATATATAGAATACAATTTTAGAAAACTAATAAAAGATGTTTGTTTTTTCTTAATTACAAACAATCTATAAAATAAGAAATTAATAAAATATCTATTAAAGACTTTAAAATACAACTCTATTAAAAACTTTATATAGTATTAAAATACATCGAAGTCTTCTATAGTATCTTTTACAATAAAAGTCTTTTATAATAAAAGATATTTATTTAACTACAAAGATTGCGCAATAATGCTTGTATCTTTAATACTTTTTTTAGTATTTTCTTTAATATAGTTAGTCGAATCTCTAGTATTAACTTTGTCAAACGCAATTTATTAAATTATTTTATATAGTAGTTGTTTTTAATAGAGACTATTTTAATATTATTAATTTTAAACTTGTTTGTTTTGTTAATTGCTAACAATTGATTTTACAATATAAGTATAGTTAACTTTCAAATTATATTAAGTATAATTTTTTTCTTCTTTAATTTTTTAAAAACAAACATCTTGTCTTTAAGTTATAAAGTTTTAAAAAGATAAGTTGTAAATAATTTATTTATTCTTGTAGCAATAGTTATCTAACAATAAAATTAGATTAATATATTTACTATTAAATAAAACACACAATTGCGAGAGACTTTAAATAACAAAATTTTATCTAATCTTACTAACAAACAAATTGCAATATTAAAGACTTTTATTTAATTTTTGATTAAAAAAATTATTTTGAAGTTTTCTACAATAGTTAAAGTCTTTAAAACAATTAAAGCAATTAAAGTTTTTAAAATATTTAAAGTACTTAAAGTCTCTATTAACAATACTTAGAAAGTTGTTAACAACAATAGCAAAATTTTAAAAAAAAAAGAGAAACTTAATAATAAAATATATATATATTAGTAAAAATAAAAATAGTTAGATAAAAGCAAAAATATCTTAGAAAATATACTTTAATTTAGTGTTAAAGTTTTCTATAATTTCTCGAAATTTAAAGTCTTTTTTATTGTTTTGTTTTTTAATACTTAAAGCAATATCTTATATATTAAAATTTATTGCAAAAACTAATAACACAAAGCAATCTACAATAAAGAATAGAATAACAAAGTTTATTATTGCAAAGTTTGTTATTGCAAAGCTTGTTATCGCAAAGCTTGCTATTGCAAAGCTTATTATTGCAAAGCTTATTATTGCAAAGCTTGTTGCTAGAAAATATATTGCGCAAAAGTCTTTCGCAATAATTGCTTAATTATTAAATAATTTTTACAATAATATTATATTTAATACAAAGAATCTATTTTGCAATTAAGTAACTTTTATATTTATTTTTATATTTAATAGTTATAATATTAATTAAAGTTAAAGCAATAAAAAGTTACAAAATAAAATAATACAAATAGATACAATTACTATTTTTAAAAATAAAATTTTTAATAAGTTTAATATTATAATTTGTTAATACTATTTTATGTATTTTAATAAAAATAATAAGAACAAATTTGTTTGTATTATCTTTTTTAATTTTAAAATAAACAATTTTTTTTACTTAAAAGCAACAAAGAATATAAAAAAGAATTTTAAGCAATAAAAAACTAATAGTTTAAAGACAACAATTAAATTTTTGCAAATTTAAATTTTGTTTAACAAACAAATTGGTTTGTTATTAAGATTATATATTTACAAAAAGCTTAAAAACAAGTTGTTTAAACAATTTTAATACAATTAATTAGAAAAGATATTTTTGTTTAAATTATATATTGTTGATTTCGACAATATAAATCGAAGGGAACACAAATTTCTTTGCTATAGATTGAACACACTTTATTGTAATATTAACTAATCTTATTTTATAAACTTCTTTATTTAATTAATAATTTTGCAACGTTTAATCAATTGAATAAAGACTTTATTAAAGAACTTTATTTTTATAAAGTATACAAAAGATTATTTGCTTAATATCTACAATAATTTATATAATAAAAATAATTTTTGCAATTAAAATATAAATTAATATTTAAAACACACAATACTATATTAAACTTAAAACAAAAAAAAGATTTCTATAAATTTTAATTTCGACTTTGATATCTCTTTGACTAATAACAATATAATACATAGCGAGAATTAATAATAGCAAAGATATATATATATAATAGCTATAGTATCTATACGAAATACATAATATTATATAGTATATAGTTAAATATTTTGCGAAAGACTTCTTTAATTTTTTGATACAATATAGTATATTATAACGCTCTATTTCTTTTTGCGAAAACTTTAGCAATAATTTTATTTGCTTTATTATATTTTTAACTACAATAGTAATTTAATATATATAATTTAGAATTATATATTAATGTTTTGTATAATATTTTGAAGAATATTTTTTTGTTGTTGCTTTTTGTTGTTGTTCTTTAACAAAGTCTTTTGTTGTTGTCTTGCGTTGTTTTCTTGCGTCGAAGCTTTTAGCGAAGTCTTTTGCAAAGACATTTTTTGTCAATTAATCGATTGTTATTTAACAAAGAGTAGATTGATCAATTGTTGAGCAATTGTTATACAATCGACTCTTCTTGTTAATTAATCGTTATTTAACGAAAAGTAGATTAATTAATTGTTGATTAATTGTTATTTAATCGACTCTTCTTGTTAATTAATTGTTATTTAACGAAGAGTAGATTGATTAATTGTTGATCAACTATTATACAAACAACTCTTCTCGTTAATCAACTATCAATTAACGAAGAGTAAATTGATTAATTGTTGATTAATCGTTATTTAATCGACGCTTCTTGTTAATTAATCGTTATTTAGCAAAGAATAAGTTGATCAATTGTTATTTAATCGAGTTTTCTTCTTAATCAATTGCTATTTAATTTATTCGTTATTGTATAACAAACTTTTTATCGATCGAAAAGCGATTTTTCAATAGATACTTAATCTAGAATCGTGATTCAACTAGTGTTTAATCGAAGAACAATTGTTGTACAACCGACATTTTGTTCCTTAGAGGATCTAGAACGAAAATAGTTTGTATTATATTATTTTTAAATCTAATTTAAAATTTTAAAGTATTAGATTAGTATAAACTAAATATATATTAAATACAAAAGAAATATATACTTCTTTTCGAGATAATATATATTTGTAGAAATATTTTTTCTATCTATATTTGCAACTATATATACTTAGCTTATATATTATATATAAACAATTAAAATATTTGTTTACTTGCTTTAGTATAATATATTTTTTAATAATAATAAATTTTAATCTCGATTTAATATATATTAAGTATAAATAAAACTACAGCTATATATACAAATAACTAATAATTAAAAACAACAGAAATTATTTTATATATTTAATTGATTAATACTATTGTACAATTATATTTGCTAATATTTAATATATACAAAATTGCAACTAAATTTATACAACTTATATACTTAAGTTAAAAAAGAAAATTCGAGTTTTAAAATTTAATACAACTAATAATATTTAATATATACTAAACTTAAATTAGATTTCTGTATAGATTGTCTATTACTCTTTGTAATTTTAACAATAAATATTGCTAATACTTAGTATAAACTAAATTATAACAAAAAATATCTCTTTATTAAATTTGTTATTTACTTAATTGTATCTTATATATATTGAATATAAACTTAATATATATCTAATATAAAATTATACTATAACTAAACACTTATACTTAATTACAAAATTTAAATTTAAATTCAAAAAAGATTCTTAAATATATAATCAATATATACTAGACAAAAGTATTGCATATATTATATTCATTGTAATAATATTTTAGAAAAAATAGATTTTGCATATTTGTTATATATATTAGAATTGTTGTAATATACTCTAAGATTAGCGAACTAAATTGCAACAATATTTATACTAAATATATATTAAAATAATAGAAATAATAAAATTAAAGAATATACTAAACTTAGACTATAAATCTGTTAATAAAATTAAAAGTATATACTACAATAATACAAATATTTAGAAAAGATAAAGTTAAAATATGCAGTAATTGTATTTTAATTTTACAAAATACGCTAGAAACTTAATGCGCAACTTGCGCAATTCTATTTATTCTTAATATATACTACAACAATACTAAATCTATATTTAAATTGCATTCTATATAGATATATCGAAATTGCGCATTTAAGATCAAGTTAATAGTTTTTGTTTTAATAGTTATTAACTATATTAAATATGTATCTAATTTATTCTAAGTTTTAGAAATCGAAAAAAATTATAATTACTTAATATAATAGAATAATTAGTTTATATATTTAGTATATATTAGATATATACAACTTGTTCTTAATACGTTTTTTTAAACTTTTAATTTTTTTGCTTAATTTAGCATAACATATATAAAGTATAAACTCGATATAAACAAAATTTACTTCGAATATAGATTTTCTATCTAAAATAAGTTCTAAAATAATCAATTTGTAGATTTAGTATATATTTGATATATACAACTTAAAATAAAGACGTCTTTTTAAACTTATAATTTTTTTGTTTTATTTAGCACAATCTGTATTAAGTATAGACTAAGTATAAACAGAGTTTACTTCCAATAAGAATTTCTATCCGAAATAAGCTCGTTCCGGATAAGAAATCTGCATCCGAAATAAGCTATATGCTCTCAACATATATACGTCTATATATATGTTGTTGGCAAAGAATTTTTATATACTTTTTTTACTTTTGCTAGAAAGCTGCTCGAGACTTAGAAGTTTTAAAATAAATTTCGAACTTAATAAAATGTAAAATATAGTTAATATAAAAGCTAATTTCTAGACTTAAATTAAATAGAACTGTATAGTCAAACTAATAAAAAATTCAACCGTTGTACAATCGTTGTACAACCGACGACAAACCGTCGAAAAACCGTCAAAAAACTATGCTAAAATCGACAAAAAACTGTTTTTCAATCGATTAACAACTAGGAAAACTCTAAATTTTGGCTGTTTAACAAACTAATTGTCTCAATAATTATTAATTGCAAAAACAGATTTTAGAATTGAATTGCAATTGTTCAACAATTGATTAAAAAATTTATTAAATTGAAAAAATTAATTAATTAATTAGACTTCCTAAGTACAAGAGTAGTAGAAAAACATATAGAGGAGATATAGAGAGAATATACACAAGAGAATTACTTACGCGTATATATTTTTCGTAAATTACGTGATTTTTCTATTTATAACTTAATAGTGTTGATAGTAATCAAAATAGAGACTTCTCGAGATAAATTAAAACTTTAAATTAAAGTTTAAACTCTTAACTATTAATAGAATTAATAGAAAAACGTCTTAACGACTTTACGTATTAACGAATCAACGATTTGAATATTTTACTACTTGATATGCCAAGACTTAAAATCTCGATCAGGCTAGCTTCGAGACTTAGAAAATAAATTTAAATTTTTTTAAATTTTCTATATAAAAATTAGCATCTATAGGTATCTATCCGTTGAACAACCATCGTTCAACCGTTGTTCAACCGTTGTTCAACCGTAGAAAAACTGATTTTTTACTCTTTAATTTTTTTCCAAAAAAAAATTATAAAAATTAGCATCTATAGGCATCTATCCGTTGAACAACCATCGTTCAACCGTTGTTCAACCGTTGTTCAACTATATTCATCTAAATTTCTAATGTTAAACCGTTGAACAACCGTTGTTTAACTATATTTATTTAAATTTCTAATGTTAAACCGTTGAACAACCGTTGAACAACCAAAAAATATCTAGATTTCTAATGTTCAATTGACGTATAACTGTTGTACAACTATTATTTTAATTAGTAGAAAGTTCTAGACGAAGTATCTAAATATTATAATTAATTCAATTTAGTATCGATACTACTTAGCTCAACACTATTCGACTCGATATTATATAATCGATTTAGATAGTATTGATCAACATATGTAGATAAGCTTTGCACCCAGCTTCTATATAGTAACTAAGCGTTCTACTATCTATTATTTTGATAGATATAGACTATATTTTATTTTAAATTAATTTACAATTTTTTTTTATTAAAATATAATTGTCGCAACAACTATACAAAAGCAAAGTATATAATAAGTATCAATTTATTTTGTTAAACTAAAGTCGAAAAGACAAATATTTGATTGCATATATTGTATAGATTAGAGACAACAAAAAGCACACAATTAGTTAAAACAAACTAGAATATTAAGTATAGCATATACTAAGCTTAAAATTTAGTAAAACAATCTTAAAAACTTCTTGTTGTTAATTTGCTCTAATTTATATTTAGTGTATATTTAATATATATAACAAAAAACAATTTAATCTTTGTCTTTCTTAATTATAGATATAATAATAGTTTTTGTAGCAATTATGTTAGCTAAATATAAGCTTAGTATAATTTTAATATAAATAAAAAGATACTTAGTTGCATTAACTTTTGTTATTAACAAAAATAAATTTATTTAGAAAAAAATTAGTTACGTATAAACTTAATATAGATGTAATATAAATATAATATAAAATGGAAACAATATTTTACTTTTTTTGCTATTAAAATATTAGTTAAAACGCAAGCATCTATTAAGTATAAAATTAGCATAATTTTAATATAGTAAATTAACAAACAAAAATTGTTTTTGTTTAAATTAAAAAAAGTATCGTAATTCTTTTCTAAATATATAATAAATATAAGTATAATATATACAACTTTTAGACTCTTTTATTAAAGTTTATTATTAAATTTAACTTTTTACTATTATAACTAGCTTTTTTTTGTTAACTACATATATGTTAAACATAAATAAAATATAAATTTTTAAAGATTTTTGAAATTTTAGACGTACTATTATTACAAGGTTTCTTCTCTTTTTTACGCTTCTTTAATATTGATATAAATTTAATATAAATTAAACTTAAAGTATAATTAAATAATTTATTCAAAGATTCGATATCTATAATAAATATATTAATTTGCATATAGTTTAAATATATACTAAGTACAAATTAATATAATAGAATATATAAGAACAAACTTTTCAATTAAAATACTAATATAGCGCTAAAAGTAAATTAACGTAGACTCAATATATTTTAAAACTAAGCTAAAATTATATTTTTTAGATTGATCGCGTCGGGTCGGGTTACCGAGATCAAATCGGGTACTCGACCCGAATCGGATCGAATCAATTCCAAAAGTTGAAATCGAAAAGTCGATTTAATTTCTAATGTTAAAATCGACAATTCGAATCGATTTCTAGAGTTAAAATTGAAATTCGATTCGAAAAAATCGATTCGAATTGTCAAGACTACTATTTTTAGTAAATTTTATTATTTTTACTAATAATTTATTATTTTTAGTAATAATTAATTAATAATTTAATAGAAATAATTAATCTATTTAATTTAATTAATAAATATAATAGATTGTTTTTATATTATATATTACTATTGTGCATTATCTAGAAAATAATTTAAAAAAAACTAGTTTTATACTATTTTTAGAATTCTTGACAATTCTTGGCAATTCGATTCAATTTCTAATATTGAAATCGAGAATCGAGTCGAATCAAATTAATTTAATTTCAAAAAAGTAGAAATCGACTTAGATTTAGATTCGATTCCTAATATTGGAATTGTTGGATCGGATCGACTTCAATAGTTGGAACCGAAACTCGATCCAACAATTAGTCTAATATTTTTTACAAGCATTCTTTAAGTTAAGAGACAACTACTTAAGAGAAAATAATATAAAATAATTAGTTAATAACTTTAACAATTGTATTAATATAAATTTAGTATTAATTAAGTCTATATATAATTAATGTATTGTTAGAATCTTAAATAACAAAATAAGTATTTGTATATATAGTATAAGAACAAAGAAAATTAAAGATAAATTAAATAAATAACAAGTATAAAATAAATTTATTTTGCAATAAAAATATATATTAAAAAGAGTTGCAGATTCTTAATTTTAACAACTATTTTATATAAACTTAATATATATTTAAGATTAATCTAATTTATATAATATATTCTATATTGTTTGTATATTAATAGATAACTATATTAACAATATACTTATATTCGGATTGCAGCTTATCTCGAATGCAGAAATTGCATCTAGAACAAGCTTATTTCGAGTAAAAATTTCTACTCGAGATAAATTTTGTCGATACTTAGCTTATACTTAATATAATTATTTCGAATTATAGAAATTAATTGCAATTTTTGCTTGCAATCGAAATACAAACTTAATATATATATAATTTATATAGAATATAAATCTTTTTATTTAGTATTAACTAAAAATTAACTTTTTAAATTTTGTTTCTTTCTAATATATATTAGATATAAACTTAATTTTTTATATCTATAATATTGTTAGAATTGTGTAAGATTTATAATATACAATCAATTAAATTTAAAAACAAGATTTATATATTACAAAATTATATTTTGTTATAGTATAAATTACTTTTAGACGTAGTATAAGTTCGATATAGTTTTATATTTACGCAATTTAATTACTTGTTTTATATATATATATTATATTTAAGTTTAGTTTATATTTAATTTAAATCTTAATAACAATATATTTTTTAATAGTATTATTAATTTTTTTGTCTTTGAAATCTTTATATTTTTTAACAAAAAAAATTCTTTTATATTTAAGAATCTTGCAAATTAAGATTAACAAGCAATTTTGCAATAGATAAATAGAATTAAAATTTACTTTATATTTATTATATACTAGATATTTGCTAAATATATAAGCAAATTTCGAATTTTAACAATATTAATATTATTGAGTCGAATACAATATTAAGTAATTAAAATATTAACAAAAATACTTTTATAAACAATTAAGAAAATTAAAATATATTAAACAATTAAAATTTTAATAGTTTTAACAAATTATTATTTATAAAACTTAAAAAAATAGATTCTTTTTTATATTTTATATCTATTATATATTAAGCTAATATTTATTATATATAGAGCTTTATTAATATTAAGAAAATTGCAATTATTTTCGATAAACGCAATTAAATAGTTGTATTAAAAATGCAAAACTATTACAATATTTTAATATATTTATATATATATTTAAAGAGAATTCTTTATTTTATATATAGAAAAAGCACAATATTAGTTAAAATCTTAATTAGTATCTTTATTAAAATATTAATTAACAAATATATATTTAATATATATTTAACTTAAGTAAGATATAATTTGAACTTATATTAAGACTAGATTTAATTCTTTGTTGTTGCAATTAATTTTAAAATTATTTAGATTGCTTTTCTATTTTTAGAAAAAAAAAATTAATATTAAAGTTTTAAATATTTCGAAATTAAATATTGCAAATATATGTATTTAGATATACTATATATATATTTAGTATATAATAGAATTAAACTTAAAAATATTAACAATCTTCGATAATATTTTACTTAATTAATATATATAATAAATATTAATGCGCAATTAAAGTATTGTACAAAAATCTAATATTATAGATTTCTTAAAAAATAACAAAATTAATATATATATTATATATATTTCGAATCTATAATTTGTATATACAAAAATTAAGAGTCTACTATATAAAAGACTTATAAAATAAATTTTTATTTTATCTATATTGTTTGTAAGTTAATCTTATAGATTTATCAAATTAAATATTTTTTATTTTTCGATACAAAATTATAATATACAAATCGAACTATTAACGCAAACTTAATATATATTAATATTAATTATTTTTGCGTTTTAATAAACTACAAATTATAATAATATACAAAAAATTATATTTTTATTAAATATTTAGTTTTTAAAATTTTTATCTACAATTAGTTCTATTCTAATACAAGTTTAATATATACTAAATATATATAGAATTTAATTATTCTCAAAAAAATAACAAAATTAAAATTAGTATATACAATGCGCAATTAAATATCTATATTTTTATTAATTAAAAACAATTTCTATTCTTTATACTAATTGCACGCAAAAATATATTTATTATTTACTATATTTTATTAAAATGTTTCGAGAAATTGTTGACAATATAATTGCAATAATCAAACAACAAAATTTATTGTTTTTAACAATATATAAGCTAAATTTATATCTAATATATATATTGTTTGCGTTAAATATTTTGCAAAATATTTTGCTATCTTTTCTATTATATTCGATTTATATATAAAATATAATAAGATTGTTTTGTATTATATATACAATAGTTTTAATATAAAAAATTGTATAGCAATATTAATTTGCAAACAAAAATTCGAGAAGTTTTCTATTAAAATAGTTTTAAAAAATTAATTTATATTTAATTTAAGTATTATATAAATTTAGTTTATAATCTATAGAAGTTGAGCAAAAATTTGTTTTTAATTAATTGCGTTCTTTAAAGAAATAATAGATTAAAAGTATTATTTATTTTAATAGAAATTTTTAATAATATATTGTTGTATATTGTATTTAGATTTAGATTAAAATCTTTATAAATTAATTATATCTTAAAATAAATCTTGTATTTAAACAAATTTAAAACAAAACAAATCTATATAGTATCTCGAATTAAAATAAGAATTATTATTGTAAATTTAATATATACACAATATATATTAAGTATACGCTCAAATTATAATAGAAATTAATATCTATTGCTATATATAAATTAATATAAAAACTATCGAAAATTATTATACAATATTTTTAAAATATTTAAAGCGTTAAAAGAAGTTGTTTGTTAAATTATTTAAATTTCTTATATTAATTATAAAAACAAAGAATTGCAAACTTTTACAATAAATATAGACAAAAAACAAGCTCGAAATATATTTAATATATATTAGAATTATACAAATATTACTAATATTTTGTTTAGAATTTAAAAAATATTTTTACAATTTTAACAACTCTTGAGAATAATTTAAATATCTCGAATATATATTGATTTTTTGTCGAATATATTCTAAACATAATTTTCGAAAACGTTATTTTAATTATTTGATAATTTATTTTATTAATTAACTTTAAAAAATCGAGACTATTAACAAACTACTACAATATATAAATAGTATAAATATATTATATTTTAAACTTAAAATATAAATTAAATATTAAAAGACAAAATAGATTCTTGCTAAATTATATAAAGAGAAATTAAAGATTTCTTTGTATTAATAAATACTAGCTCGCAATTATATTAATATAGAAGAAAACAATTATTTTTAAAATAATAAATTTGCGAAACAAAAGCTATTACTACTTGTTTTTATATTTAGATAGAATTTATATTTGTTTTAAACTATATTTATACTAATTATATATTAAAATAAGAAAACACGCTATTGAGATATTTAAAAAGAACAATTTTAAGACAAAAAAAATATTTTATTTACTTAACACAATTGCAATAAATTCAATTGTATTGTTGCTCAATTAATTAAAAAAAATATATACAATTAATTTATATTTAATTTAACTTAATAGTTAATCAAATTATAGATAAAAAAGATTAAAGAGTTGCAAAATATTGTTAACAATATCTATATTTTTCTTTTAATTTAGAAAATTCTTATATAATTTTTTTTTTAATAGATTTAATTCTAAATATAAATCTAATACAAATATAGTATCTAAATTTAATAGCAAATTTTTTTATATATTTTAAAGTTGCAATTTAAGAACTACTTATTCGATAAAAAATTAACGTCGAGTATCGACTCAATATATATTAGATAAAAATTCTAAAATATTTTTTTTAATATAGTAATATATAGAGATATTATCTAGAAAAGATAGATACAAAATATCGACTCAATATATATTAGATAAAAATTCTAAAATATCTTTTTTAATATAGCAATATATAGAAATACTATTTAGAAAAAATAGATATCGAGTATTGACTCGATATATATCAAATAAAAATTCTAAATTTTTTTTTTAATATAACAATATATAGAAATACTATTTAGAAAAGATAGATATCAAGTATCGACTCAATATATATTAGATAAAAATTCTAAATATCTTTTTTAATACAACAATATATAGAAATACTATCTAGAAAAAATAGATATTAAATATCGATTCAATATATATTTAATAAAGATTCTAAAAAAAAAAATTTAATATAGCAATATATAGAAACACTATTTAGAAAAAACAAATATTAAATATTAATTCGATATATATTGTTGTCTAGCTCGAATAAATATAAATTAAACTTAAACTTTATAAATAATATATTAAAATTAAGCAGAAAATACAAAGCAATACTATTGAAATATTAAATTAAAAATTAAGTACAAAAACAATATATACACTATATATATTAAAAACGTAACAAATTTTTACAAAAAAAAAAGAAAAAACTAATAAAAAAAGTTGTTAAATTAAAAAAATTCGATATTACTAGCAATATAAAAAATATTTTAAATATAATTTTATTATAAACAAATTAACAACGTCTATTAAGCAATTAAGACAACAACAAAAATAAACTAGTTTATAAATTTATATTTTTGTTTTACAAATAGTATTGTATAATATTAATAGTTCAAAAACTTTTGTTTAAATTTGAAAAACTATATATAGATCTAGTATATATCGAGTTTATATTAAATATTAATTTGAAAAAAGATTTATTACTTTATTAAAAAATTCGAAATTAAAAAGAAACAATCGAAAACAAAATTATATATAAGATATTTATATTATTTGTAAAACTAACAAGTACAACAACGCGACAAACTATTATAGTTGTTTGTTTAGTTTTATTTTATAAAAAATAATATTTAAAATAAAAAAAGTAAATACAAAATTAAAATAGTAAATAGAATAAATATATAACAAATATAGACAAAATATAGATTTAATATATATTTAAATATAATTAAAAAAGAAATCTTGATTTAAAATTAGAGAAAATATAGAGAAATTTTATATTAAATATAGATTGTACTTTATTTTAAATTAATTTACAAAAAAAAAATTTCTATCGAAATATAGTTGTTGCAGCAATTATATAAAAACAAAATATATAATAAATATTAATCTATTTTGTTAGATCGAAATCGAAAAAATAAATATTTAATTATTTATATTGTATATACTAGATACAATTGAAAGCATACAATTAATCGAGACAAATTAGAACACTATATATAGTATATATTGAGTCTAAAATTTAATTAAACAATTTCGAAATTTTTTTATTGTTAATTTGTTCTAATTTATACTTAATATATATCTAATATATATAACAAAAAACTATCTAATCTTTGTTTTTCTTAGTTATAGATATAACAATAGTTTTTGTAGCAATTTTATTAGTTAAATATAGACTTAGTATAATTTTAATATAGATAGAAAAATAATTGTATTAATTTTTGTTATTAATAGAGATAAATCTATCTAAAAAAGAATTAGCTATATATAAATTTAGTATAGATGTATTATAGAAATAATATAAAATTGCAAATAATATTTTACTTTTTTTTGCTATCGAAATATTAGTTAGAACAAAGATATTTATTAAATATAAAATTAGTATAGTTTCAATATAGTAAATTAATAAATAAAAATTGCTTTTGTTCGAATTAAAAAAAGTATTGTAATTCTCTTCTATATATATAGTAAATATAAATATAATATATATAAGTTTTAGACTCTCTTATTAGAATTAATTATTGTATTTAATTTTTTATTATTACAAGCAACTTTTTTTTGTTAGCTATATATATATTAAATATAAATAGAATATAAATCTTTAAAAAAATTCGAAATCTTAAATATATTATTATTACAAGATTTTTTTGTTTCTTTATATTTTTTTAATACTAGTATATATTTAGTATAGATTGAATCTAGAGTATAATTAAATAATCTATTCGAAAATTCGATATTTGTAACAAATATATTAATCTATATATAATTTAAGTATATACTAAATATAGATTAGTACAATAAGATATACAAAAAAGAATTTTTCGATTAAAATACTAGTATAGTGCTAAAAATAAATTAGCGTAAACTTAATATATTTTAAAACTAAACTAGAAATATATTTCTTACAAATATTTTTTAAATTAAGAAACAAATACTCGAAAAAAAACAACAAACAATAGTTAATTAATAATTCTAAAAATTGTATTAGTACAAGTCTAATATTAATCGAGTCTATATATAATTAATATATTGTCGAAGTTTTAAATTATAGAATAAATATTTGTATATATAGTATAAAAACAAAAAAGATAAAAGATAGATTAAATATATAACAAGTATAAAATAAATTTATTTTGCAATAAAAATATATATCGAAAACAATTGCAAATTCTTAATTATAACAATTGTTTTATATAAACTTAATATATACTTAATATTAATCTAGCTTACGCAATATACTCTATATTATTAATATATTAATAGACAATTGTATTAATTATATATTTGTATTTATACAAAATATAAATTTAGTTTAAACAAAATATATAGAAACTATATTTCGACTTTATAGAGTAGTTTGTATTTTGTTATTTTTCGAATTTAACTTAAAATTTTATAGTATTAAATTAGTATAAACTAGATATATATTAAGTATAAAAGAGATATATATTTTTTCTCGAGATAATATATATTTGAAGAAATATTTTCTATATCTAAATTTGCAATTGTATATACTTAGCGTATATATTGTATATAATTAATTAAGATATTTGTTTATTTGTTTTAGTATAATACGTTTTTTAGTAACAATATAGCTTAATTTTAATCTTAACTTAATATATATCGAATATAAATAAAACTATAGCTATATATACAAATAACTAACAATTAAGAGCAGTAAAAGTTATTTTATATATTTGATTAATCGACACTATTATATAATTATATTTGCTAATATTTAGTATATATAGAGTTGCAATTAAATTTATACAATTTATATATTTGTATTAAAGAAAACAATTCGAGTTTTAGAATTTAACACAATTAATAATATTTAATATATATTAAATTTAAATTAAATCTATATATAGATTATCTACTATTTTTCGAGAATTTAATAATAGATATTGCTAATACTTAGTATAAATTGAATTGCAACAAAAAATATCTTTTTATTAAATTTGCTATCTATTTAGTTGAATCTTATATATACTAAATATAGACTTAGTATATATCTAATATAGAATTATACTATAGTTAAACACTTATATTTAATTACAAAATCGAAATTCGAATTAGAAAAAAATTCTTAAATATATAATTAATATATACTAGACAAAAGTGTCGCATATATTATATTTACTATAATAGTATTTTAAAGAAGACGAATTTTGCGCATTTGTTATATTAGAATTGTTGTAATATACTCTAATATTAGCAAGCTAAATTGCGACAACACTTATACTAAATATATATTAAAATAATAGAAGCAATAAAATTAGAAAATATACTAGACTTATACTATAAATTTGTTAATAAAATTAGAAGTATATATTACAATAATATAGATAATTAGAAAAGATAGAAATAGAAAACGCAACAATTGTATTTTAATTTTACAAAATATATTAAAGATTTAATGCGCAACTTATACAACTTTATTTATTTTTAATATATACTATAGCAATACTAAATCTATATTTGAATTGTATCTCGTATAAATGCGTCGAAATTGCGCGCTTAAAAATCGAGATAATAGTTTTTCTTTTAATAGTTATAGACTATGTTAAATATATATCTAGTCTATTTTAAGTTTTCGAAATCGAACAAAATTACAATTACTCGATATATTTGAATAATCAATTTCTATATTTAGTATATACTAGATATATATATCTTCTTTTTAATGTATTTTTAAATTTTCAATTTTTTTGCTTAATTTAGCATAATATATATAAAGTATAGATTTGATATAAATAAAACTTATCTCAAATACAAATTTTTTATTCAAAATAAATTTTAAAATAACAAAATTATAGATCTAGTATATATCTAATATATATAACTTGCAATAGAGACATTTTTTCAAATTTATAATTTTTGCTTTTTTTAGCACGCTCTATATTAAGTATAGACTAAGTATCGACAAAACTTACTTCGGATAGAAATTTCCACCCGAAATAAGCTTGTCCCGGATAGAAAATCTGCATCCGGAATAAGCTATATACTCGATTTGGATCGAGTACTTGATTCGAACTCGATAACTCGACTCGACGCAATTAGTCTATAAACAATTAAGAAAGAGAAGTAATACAATATAAAACAAGTAGCTCGAGATACTCTAATTGATTCGAAATCTTTATACAACAACAAATATATAATATTAATTCCAAAATCGATCTTGAAAGTATATATTAGTACTTATAGCTCTCTACTTCTTAGTTATTGCATTTTCTATTTATATAAATTATAGAAAGTTTTATATACAACTTACATTAGATTTAGATTTTAGATTTAGCATTAAGATTTTATAAATAATCTTATTCTTAATTTTATATAAGAGAGTCTTGTAGAACAAAGAAGCTAGTGCTAGGAATTAGAAAGATTAAGAAAGTTATACTTAATTGTTTGCTATACTATTTAAAATTTAGTATAGCAATTGTCTATTGCACTTCTTTCTTTTCTTCCCTTCTCTATTGTATTTCGAGTATTCGACTCTTTTAATTATTGTATATATTATTATCTTTTGTAACTTATTGTCTTTTGTAACTTATTGTCTTTTGTAATTATTTCTTCTATATATTATTGTCTTGCAATTATTTTTTCTATCTTTTGCTTTTATCTATTCAAAGTATTGTATACTTTTGTTATAATATTTTGCAAAAGTATACTAGAAAATCTATTTCTAAAATACAATTAAATATTTGATTCAAATTGAGATTTAATACTTTCTCGCAACAAATATCTATAAACATCTTATATTATTGTTAATTATTTTCTCTTTTTTTACAATTTTTTGGTTCTTTATTGTTATTGTTGTTCGATAGTTAAGAAAAACAATCTAAAAAATGTATACAAAATATTGCTCTAAGCAATAAGATTGTTGTTTTTTATCTTAAAATTAGAGTAATAGCAAAAGAGATTACTATACAAAAGTAGATAGCAATAATAAGAAAATCTCTTATTATTTAGAAGCTATAATTGCAAAATATAATAATTGCAAAATATATATATATATTTGCTTTTTTAACTTTTGTTAATTTAATAATATTAATAAATACTTGTATTTTATTAATTAATATTGTATTTAAACCCAATACTTTTTTTGTTATATTTTTTCAATATTTTGGATTATTATGTAAACAATATCTTCTATAACAAACTAGATATCAAGAATATTATAAAATTTATAGTTAATTTTTTCTTTGTTATTACAACAAACGCAATTAATTTTTTAACACAAGAAGTCTTCTAGATTTTTTTCGTATTTTTCGTATTTATACTTTTATTACTTTTAGTCTTATTTTGTATTTAGTAATAAAATAACATTTTTATTAAAATATTATTCTCTATTGTTAATATATAATAGATACAACAAGTTATAGGATCTTTGTCTTTATTAAGTTATATTATTAGAAGTTTGTTACTTGTATTATCTAAATAAGTTAAAATAATTCTTTATATTAGATATTGTTTTATCTAGAGATAAAGTAAAAACTTATTAATATATTTAAAAAGCAATTCGATTCTTTATTGTTATTAACATTTTTGCAAAGATTATATTTTATTGTTAGCTTTTGTAGAAGATATCTTAATATTTATATTTAATAAATTATTTATTATTATAAACAATATTTGTGGTTAATAAAGTAAGTATAACAAATGCAAAAACAATAACAATTGCAAATATAAGTATATATATATATATATATTATTAAAAAATTTACAATTCTGATTGTTGTTTTAATAAAGTATAATATTTGATAATCTTGTTGTCTTCTTTGTTTTTTAATATATCTAGTTTACTAATCTTTGTATTAAAGAGCTTTTTATATAATTTAATATTATTAAATAAATTTAATTTGCTATTAGTTAAATTTCTATTAATAGAAAGATAATATAAGTGTCTTAAAAAGTATTTTATTAAATATTTTATTTCTATTATTTTAGATATAATTATACAAGACACTAAAACCGAATAAATTAATCTATATATTTTTTATATAAACGCAAATTATATCTTTGCAAACAAAATCTCTAATATATTTACAATCGATATTAATAAACAATTATAAATAAATTTTATATTTGTATTATCTACTTTACTATCTAATTTATATATATATTTATTATTAGATTTTGTATTAAAACACAACAATAATCAAAAATATATTTATAGTTTTTTCTATTTAAATAGTATCTTTATTAACAATAATATTTCTTGCAATCGAAAAATTCTTAAATATATTATAATCGATAATATTATTACAATTCGTATTATATAAGAGCAAGAACCAATATTTTATAAAGAGAATCTTGCTAAAAATTTTAAATATATGTTTATAGCAATATTTAATCGATAGTTGTTAGATAGTTAGTAACATCTTGTTTTTTATGTAGAAAACTTTCTACTTTCTACTTTTTAAATTGCAAATTGTATTTATATTATTTTTATTTTATTAAATACTAGTATTTCTTTTTAAGTAACAAATTCTTTTGTATTATTTGAATAATTTCTTTGTTATTCTCTTACTTTTTATCGACATATTTCTCTATTAAGAAGAGTAGAATTTGTTTGCAATTTTCTAGAATTATAAAGCAATAAAAAGAAAAAATAATTAAATTAATAAATAAAGTTTCTAGAGATCAAAAGAGATAGTAAAATAATAAAAATCTATTTGTTTTCTATTAAGTTGCAATAAGTTTATAATGTTGTTATTGCAATAACAAAAGCAAAAACTCTTTTATATTAAAATCTAGATATCTTAATAAACTTTTTATTCTTTTGTGTTAAAATAATAGTATTGAAGTATATCTTTCTAAATATTTTATATATCTCTTTAACAAAAGATATGCAATATTATAGTATTATTACTTCTATAGCAAAGAATAAAGTTTAATAATAATATTTTTTGTTGCGTTAAAACAATATTAAGATTTTGCAATTTTTAATCTTTTAATTGATTCTTTATATATAGATAAGTATATTTAGTTTTTAAAGTATAGACAATTATTGAATACTTTATAAAGTTAATAGATTTATTAATAGATTTGTTAACTATTATATTATTTATATTAAGAATAAAACTCTTTATATTAATATATATAAAATAAGAGCAATTCTTTATTTTTTTGTCTTTAATTGTTTCGACTTTGCGATAATAAGATTGTTATTTATAATAATAATATTGTTGTTGTTTTTAATCTTAATAAAGAATTTATTTGCAACAATTCTATAAATTTGTTATAAAATATTGTAATAGAGTTATTTTAAATTAATTCTAAGTTAAAAAATTTAAAAAAATTGTTTTTATACAATAAGTATAAGATATTGTAGCCGATTAACTAGATAATATTAGACTATAAACTTGGGAATGCTTGTTACTAATACTAGTAATCTACTTGCAATATATATGCAATCTCTTCTACTTAGATTTTAGAATCTTAGCTACTTAATATACTGTTAAATTGTATAGTACAATTTATATATATATCGCAATAAGTTTTTGTTGTTATAATTGTCTACTAATCGAGATTTTATTTTTATCTTATTATATTGAAGCTTAACGCAAGAATTTAGTTACAATAACAAATATTAAGACAACAAATTGTCGATATATCTCTAGAAACAATTTTAGAAACTTAGAAATTTAAAAATTTAGAAACTCAAAAACACAAAAAAAAGAGTGTAAAAAACAAATTAACTTTGACAAATTACTAGAATTAGAAACTTTACAAATTAGAAACACAAAATTAACAACTTAGAAATTAAGATATTATTAAATTAAAAAGCAAAAAAAGAAGAAACAAAATTAAACAATTAAAAATAACAATAAGAGTTGTAAATTCGAAGATTAAAATGTTTTATCGAAATTGCAACTAGTATTTATTGTTAAAATAATAAATTGTTTGCTAATTATAATAGCGTTATTAAAAGAAATCTTGTAGCAATATAATTAATTTATTTGCTTAAGAGTAAGAACGCTATTTAAACTTTTTTTTAAATAGAGACTAAAGCAAATCTTTAACGCAAAGATATTTGTTAACAATAAATCGACAACTAATTAGAAAAAACAATAGATTAAAAATGTCTATTTATAAACAATTAAAAAGATAAAGAAGCAATAAACAAAAAAACAACGCAAAGTTAAAAAAAGAAAAAAAAATCTTTTCTTAATGTTTTTGCAAAGAAAAGAAAGAGACTTACAAATTAAAAGCATTATTATTTGAATTAATTATAATTATTAATTTTTTTAATTTAGTAGTTGTTACTTTTACTACTTGTTGTTAAGTTATTCTTTTAAAAACAATATTTTAAAGCAATAAAAAGATTGCAAAACTCTCTTTCGACATATTTATATTAACAACAAGCTTACTTAATAATTTTAAAAAAATTGTAGAATTTTATTACTACGTAATCTCTATATCTTTCTTAAAAATATCAAAAGTATTGTATTTTAATAAACTTAATATTATCGATTTTTTAAATTAATTTTTGAATTTTTGTAATAACATAAAGTTATCTTTTAGTATAAAATTATTAAGTTGTCTCGATATTGCAACAAGATTATAGAAAACTTTATTAAGTTTATTGTTGTCTAAGCAAATAAAAAATAATTTAAAATAATAAATAAATTAAAAAAGAAATATAAAGATAAGAATTTAAATTAAAAAATTAACTTTTGTATTTTTTTAAAGTTTTTAAAAGATATATTAAAAGCAAAGTCGAATAATATTTGTAAATATAATCGACAATTTAGAGTTATTTTCTCGAAGCTTATTAGACTTAATTAAGTCGATAAATATATTAAATTTTTGTAATATTTAAAGAATTTTTTTTGCAATATTTGTACTAAGATAATGCAAAAGCATAAAGTTAATTCAAACAACGCAATTATTATAATATTCGAATTGTTATACAAGACAATTATAAAATTGATCGAAAATAAGATAATTATACAAAAAATAAATATTAATAGCAATTAGATTGCTTAGCAAGTTGCAAATATCAATATAAATAAATTAGTAAATATAATAAGCAAGAAACAAAATTTAGTAAAGAAGAAAATTATATTAAAAACAATTTTTGTTTCTCTAATATTGCTAGTAGTTGCAATTGATAATACGAAAATTAACAAAATACTAAATATGTTAATACAAGCTTTTAAAAATCTTAAAATTAACAATATTTGCAAAATAATAAAGAACAAAATTTATTAAATAATTTAACAAACAATAACAACGCAATTATAAAAGACTTTGCATATTGTATCTTCTTAAATCTAAATAATAGTTTAAAGTCTATCTTAAAAAACAATTTATATTTATTAAGAATTTGTTCTTGTTTTTAGATACAATCAATCTTAATTAGAATTAAATAAGTACTTATTTTATTATAATTTGTATAGACAATAAGTTTGTCTAAAATTAACAATTTTAATAGCAAATAAAAAGATTTATATAAATAAAAGCAATAAAATTTGCTATAAGTTTAACAATTTTAAAAACAAAGAAATAAAGTTGTCTCTTAATAATACAAAAATTAAGAAAAAAATTATAAAAATTTGTTTTCAATAAAGAACGCAAAATTATATTTGAAATTTTGTAATTACAATAGCAACAATAAGATTAAATACTAGTTTTTTGTCAAAAGATAAAAAGAATAGTAAATCGAATTAAACAATAGAAAAAATTCAAAAAATAAAAATAAAATAAAATTCTTTTAAACAATAAACATTTTAGAAATCTCTAATAAAGCAATTGATTAAAGTAATTAAAAAAAGAATTAAAAAGAAAGAGAGATTTTCAAAGATTAAAAACGTTAAACTTGAAAATTATTTAAAGATAACAAAAGTTTTAGACAAAGAAATATATATTAAAAAAAAAGTAATAAAAACAAAAGTAAAAAATATTATAATAAAAAACATTCTCGCAATAATTGATTCTAATTCAAAAATTATTAGATATTAGAAAAATAAATTTAGAAAGAAACAAAAGATTCTTGCAAACTATATATAATAAACAAAACGTTTAAAAAGAACATTACAAACTACAAAGAATTAAGTCGATTTAAAAACTCTAACTTAAAGTATTTTTATCTTAAAAATAGAGATAAAATTAATTAATTTTTTAAATCTTTGTTTTAATTTAAGTTGTTTTTTCTTTTGTTTTCTTTTTAATAAGAAGTTTAATACTATAGTAGCTAAGAGAAAATCTTAGAAACTTACAAGAAAAAAGAAAGAAACAATTGTTATTATAAAATCAATTAGCGCTAAATCTATTAAAACAATTTATTTTAATAATATTGTTATAAGAGTAGAATCTTTTAGAACTTTATATTTTGTTGTTTGCTTAATTATATAAGTATAGTTAAAAAATCTAAAAGTTAAAGCGATATTTAACAATAATACAAAAATCAATTGTATTAGCAAGAATTTTGCAAACAAAACTAACTTAATTATTCGACAAAATATATTTATCTTATTAATAGAAGTTATAGAAGTATATATTTGTTTCGAAAAAATAATAAAAGATACAAAGATATTAATTAAGAAAATAATAATTTATATTTATATTTTTGTTGTTTCTTAATTTAATTATAAAATTTTATTAAATTAATCTTTTTAGCAACGTACTCAAATAAACTTTGTAAATATAAACAACAATTTTTTAAAATTAACGATTTATTCTAAAAACAAAGTAAAGCGTATTAGTATTTTAGAAATATTTGCTAATTACTTTAATAACAAGAATAAAAATATTATATTCTTAGAGAAATCTTTAAATCTTTAGATAATTGTTCAATTAATATAATTGCTCAATTTCGCAAATTTAATTGCAAGAAATCTTCGAAAATAAAGATTAAAATTATTAAAATAACAATATTGCAAAATAAAATTATAAAAAAGAATTAATCAAATTTTAATCAATTAGAGCAAACAAGTAGTACTAATATTTGTTTGTTTGTTAATTTAGTTAATTAAAATCGAGCAAATATCTAGATTAATACTTTGTTTCGAATATTTTTAAAATTATTAATAATTCGAACTTTTTAATTATATATTATAAAAGAGACTTCTACTATTTAATTATTTAGAAAATTCGATATTCTTTGTTAATTTTTTATTGTATTGCGCTTTTCTATTTAGATAAATACGTTGTCTACTAATCGGAATTCTATTCCTATCTTATTACAATATTATTAACAAATATCTATTATTAATATATTTTGATATTTAGACTTTTGCAATTTTTTAACTTCTAATATATAAAGATATCTTTAGATTACAATATAATTCTTTTTCTATAATAGAAACTTGCTACTACTACTGTATAGTCTCTCTATAGGGTGATTTCTCTGCAGAAAACCGGTAAATTGCCGGTAAACTTTCGATGAACTCCCGGTGAACTCCCGGTGGACATCCGGTAAGAAAACAGTAATTTCCTAGTAAATTCCTAGTAAATTCCTAGTAAATCACTCGTTATACTCGGTTTAATATTCCATAACACGCCCCACGATTAGTAGGTGAGCTTACTGTTATTGCACTAAAGTATCAAAAAATAAAAATTTTAATTAAGTAAGTTACTAATAATAAATCTAAATTTGCACGCACTAGTAGGAGGGGTCTTTCGCGCGTATATATTTTAAGCAAAACGTCTAATTATCTAATTAAAATTCTACTAGCGTTGATAATTATAGAGCTAGAGCTTTCCCGAGTATTTTAAACTTTAAATTTAAGATTAAAACTTTAAATTTAAAAATAGAAAAATACTTTCACGACTTCACGCTTTGAAGAATCAACAATTTAGATACTTTACTATTTAACATTCTTAAAATTAAAACCCCGATTAAACTAGCGTCGAGACTTGGTCAAAATTTTCAAATTTTCAAATTTTCAAAATTGAATAAAATAGCACCTATAGAGTCTATAGAGTAAATAACCGATAAATTACCAGTGCGAATCTGGTAAGAAGTTCAGAATCGGTGGAAGCTTGGTAAACCCTCGATAAACCCTTGGTAATTCCTCTAGAAATAACCAAAAACCGTGACTATCTAGTGGAAACACTAGGAACTTCCGGTAGAATCACTTGTACGAAAGCCAGTACAGTATAAAAGATCTCTATTTAACAATCTTTAAAAATTATATATAATTTTACTGTTTTTATTTTAATTGCAATGCTTTGTTTATTATTATTTAGAATTCTATTAATTAAACTGCTTTTTTAAGTCTTAATTGTATTAAAATATAAAGAATTAAAAATTATATTCGTTATCTTTGCTTTGTTTATACTAATAAAGATTGTTTTAATTATATAATTTTTAGTATTTTGCTTCTTCTTTGCATTATATATAATATTAAATAGTATTAAAACAATAATATTCTTCGTAAACGCAAAGCTATTATATAGAATATTATATAGAATATGTTCCTAAATATTTTGTTTATCTTCGATATAATTATACAATTAGATATTATTTTTTATATTATTTTTCGTCTTGTCTTTGCAAATTTCTTGCAAATAAATAAGTTTATATAAAATATATATAATTTAAACAATACAAATTTTGTTAATTCATTTATTACTAAATTGTTTGTTAAACTTTTTGCAAATAAATTTAAACTTAATATTTTTTCGCAAAGATATTACTTTTAGAATTGTTTTTATTAGTAATATTAAATATATAGCTATCTTATTGTTACGCTAGTACTTTCTACGAAGATGTTAGAGAGAGTTATACTATTAAAGAGATTTGTAGACGTTTTCAAACAATATAAACAACTATTTAACAATAAGAGTTTGCAACTACGTAGTTGTAACAATAAGTCAAAACTAGACTGATTGCGTCGGGTCGATTAATCGAGTTCAAGTTAATTAATCGAATCGAATTAGATCGAGTCGATTTCTAAAGTTGAAATCGAAATTCGAGCTGGATTCGAGTTGATTTCTAGAATTAGAATCGAAATTTAATTCGAAAAAATAGACTCGAATCGTCAAGACTATTTAAACAATTATATTATAATTGTTACTAGTCAATATATAGTTAATGTATATTTAATAGTATTTAATTATTTAAATTATAATAAGATAATATGTTATAGTAATGCATTACTACTTTTTAAAAAGAAAATAATTAAATCGCACCTATAAGTTCTATAGAGTCTATAGATGCAAATAATGCATTTTATTAATAAATTGTATCTATAAGATCTATAGAGCCTATAGATGCAAATAATGTCTTTTATTAATAAAATGTTTTACTCTAAAACTAGTAATTCTTGGCATAATAACGTTATTTTCGATTTCTTAATAATTCGATTCAATTTCTAATATTGGAATCGAATATCGACTCGAATCAAATCGAGTCGATTCTAAATTAGCGCAAATCGAATCGAGTTTCGAGTTAATTCCTAATATTAGAATTGTCGAATCGAATCAATTCCAATAGTTGGAATCGAAACTTAATTCGACAATCAATCTAGTTAAAACTTAAAAAAAATTGAACACAATTTATAAAAAAAAATTGCGTTCGAAAGCTGTATATTTTATTATTATTAAAGATTTAAAGTGTTTAAAATAAACAAATTTCTAATTATTTTGATTATTTTGATCTCGAATTTAAGATATTTAAGAGTTAAGTTATCTTAATTATCTTAATTTTGTTAATAGATTTTCTCTTTTTAATTATTTATAAAAAGCAATATGCAACAAACAATATTTATTAGTATGCAACTAATTTTTTTTGAAACTATTTATTCTTTCTTATTATATTAATTGAGTTAATTATTAAACAACGTTGCAATTTAAGTGTTAATTATTGTTATAAATTCGCTTTTTTCAATATATTCTTGTCGAGTCTATATATTGTTTGACGTATTTTATCGAATAAATAAAAAACATCTTAAATATAAAAAATATTATTGAAAGAATTAGAAATATAATCTAGCTTCTAATTATTAAAGCATAAATAAAACTATAAAAAAGATTAGAAAGTTAAATAATAAAATAACGAAATTGCATCTAAGAATTGCACATAAAACAAAACAAAAAAATACTAATTTTGTTATTTTAAAAATTCAAATAATACAAAATCGAAAAATATTTTAAAAAATAAAAAAAACAAAAAAGAGATTAAAAATATTAAAGAGATGTTCGAAGCTCTATTTAATACAATAATTGATTTTTTTTGTCTTTTTTTGGTTTTTTAATGTTTTGTTGTCTCTTATAAGTAATTTTGTTGTTAACAAAAATGTTGCAATTTGTTAAAACAATTCTTTAAATTCTTAAATAACTTTTATATATTTTTAAATATAAAATAATTTTTCTACTCAATAAAATACTTTTGATTTTTTTGCTATAAAATTTTCTTAATTTTAAATTTTTTCTCTTTTTGTAAATAAAAGTAAAAATTCTTCTATAAAAACGTAATTAGATTTGCTAGTTTCAACAATAAAATATAAAATACTAGAAATAATTTAACGTTTTTTAATAAGTTAAGTTTATAATTGATTGATTTTTTTATTTAAATTTCTTATTTTAAGAATTTTTGTAAAAAAATATATTTTATCTTTTTCTTTAAACTAAAATGCTATTTTTATTTTTTATTTTAATATCTAATCGATTTCTTCAATGTTCTTAAGATATTGTTGTATATCTTTTTTAGTATCTTAATTTTCTTAATAGCTAACTATATTAATAGATATTTGCGCTTTTTCTTAAAGCGATTTGCTTTTTTATTATAATTAACAAAAAATAAAAGTTATTTTTATAATATTCGAAATCTTTATATTAAGAGCTACTTAAGTTATAGATAAAAGTAATACATAATTGTTATAAATATTGTTAATATAATATCTGAAATATTGTTTCAAACTTTAGTTTGTTTATTTTGTCGAATTATTTGTAATTAAATAGTAGATAATAGATATTTAAAGTTTTGTATATAATATTAAGAGAAACATCTTTTAATAATTAGATATAAAGAGTTTGTCTTTGTTACTAATTAATTTTGGAAATATATCATAATATTATATAAATTAATTTAATATAATATATTTTAGTCGTTTTGCAATAAACTTCTTTTTGTATATAATAATATATAAGTACTTAATAAACTTATTAATTATTATTGATATTAAATTATATTTATCTTTAATTATTTAATTTGTTAATTTGAGCAATTTAATAATAAATAATAGATAATAGAGATAGTAAACGAGTTGAGTTCTAAACTACGAGAAAAGACGTACTTAAGTATAGATAAATCTCTCTAACTATCTAGCTTCTTATTCTTGACTATCTAGATAACTATAATTCTATAATGTTTGTCGCTCTTTAGAAGAAAAGCTAGCAATCTCGTTAATTATCGCAGTATTAACGATCAAGAAGTAGCTATAGTAGAGAATTAAATAGTAAGAGTAATGTCGATCGATTGAAAATTTGTATCTCAATATTAGATTTTCTAACTAGTTGAGTAGACAATATAGATATAGATAATTGAGACTTGCTTGCTGTCGCAATTATAAGTAGTACAATAGTATATTTCTACTTTAACAACAATTTTCGTGCTTTAATAGATAGTTTTAGTTGTTAAGTTGCTTTGTTCTTGTAATTGTTAATAAAATCGATAGCGTTATTTAAATTGTTAATATTGTATTATATATTGTAGACAAATTTATAATCTTTTTACTCAACAAAATATTAATTAGTTCTGCGTAAAAACTTGTTTGTTTAGAAGATATTCGATCTTATAAAACTTGCTATATTGCTCCGATAATAAATATAACTCAAATACTTCTTTATTTAATTTTATAGTAATTAACAAAGATTTGTTTTAATTAAATTGTAAACAATTGTAAGAATTGCTTTTTTTTAGCAATAGCTCTAGCTAAGCTATCGATATTACAAAATAAATAGATTAATAAACAAGAGTTCGAAACAATACGCTAGCGAGTCTATTTTCTTAAAAATTTGAAATACTTTAGTTCTCTAATTAAAGAGTTTCTTGTTAATTATATCTAACATAATATAATTGTATTATAAGCAAAAATATATATAGATATCTTTCTTTAAATTAATTTAAGTATACTTTTTATTGTAATATATTTTAGCTATTATATTAGTTTAAACTATAGTCTCTTTAATATTTTCTTAATATTGTAAGCGTAGTTTAGAGCAATCTTTTGCTAAAAAATTATTAAATAGATTGAGATTGTTATAAATACAAAAGTTGTAGTAGAATTTATTAGATATATAATTTGTAATAACAAATATCGCGTTATTAAGATTTGTTTGTATATAAAATAGATTGTTAGTAAAGTCTATATTTAGATTGCTTGTAATTTAGTATTATAATACTATTTTTACAATTTAATTTGTTTGTTTAAACTAATTGTTTATCTAAGAATAATAGATTGTCGATATCAAGAAATTTGTGTTAAAATGTTTAAAGATTTTGCGTTAAAATTTAAATTTAAATTTCAAATTTTTGTTCGATACAATAGCTCTAGATATATTTTAATTATAATCTAGAATTGTTATAAGAAACACGCTAGTTTATTTATCGATTAATCAAGTATTCTTTTTAGAGATAAAAATAACTTGCTTGCTAAACTTGTAGATAACAATTAATACAATATTAAAGTTATTCTTTATTATAGTAGATAGTACTAGAATAAAGTCTATAGCTATAGTATAAAGTAATATAGTTAGTAATTGAATAGATTTTAGCGTTTCGTAGAGTAAATAACGTATAATTTGATTAAGCTAATATTGAGAACAATAAATTATATAGATTTGAAGTAGACAAGCTAGCTTGTATATATAGAAGAATACTACTATACAATTGTAGATTTTGTAAAAGTTATTGTAATCTAGTCTATTATAAATTAAAGCAAAGATATCTTTAATTAGCTTTCTTAATATATATAGTTGCTTATAATTGTTGTTAAGCTTATTGTTATTTAAATAGTAGACTAAATTGTTGCAATATTAAAATTGTAAATTCTTAGAGCTTAATTATAGTGTTTTTGTAACAATTAAAAATATCTTGATACTTTATAGCCAATACTATAGGGAAAAAAACCGTGATTTTACCGTAGTAAATCGGTAGTAATACGGTAGTACTACGGTATAACCCTAGTATTGCCACGGTATAACCCTAGTAGCACTATCGTAGAGGGGGGATAATACCAAATACCGTTGTACAACCGTAGTAGATATAGTTATATCAATTTGGTATATTCTACCAAATCCGATTTACTACCGATTTACTACGGGATTAATATGGTTGCTAGTCGATTAATTCTTAGTAATACAATAGTATTATATGCGTTTTATTAGTAAATAGATTTGCTTAGTAAGCAAACTTTTTTTAATTTAATAAAGTGTCTTTCTATTTAATATCTATTATGTATTAGTATAGTACGCACGCTAGTAAGAGGAATCTAACGCGCGCATATAATTTTCGTGAATTACGTGATTTTGTTATCTAAAATATTATAGTGTTGATAGTCGCGACGCTAGAGACTTCCCAAATATCTTAAACTTTAAATTTAAGATTAAAACTTTAAATTTATAAATAGAATTATAATTAAACAACTTCACGAGTTGACGAATTAACGTTTAAAAAACTTTATTATTCGACAATATTTTCGAAAACCTCAATCGGGCTAGCGTGGGAACTTTGAAATAAAAAAAATAAAAAAACAAAAAAATTATTTTTTATTTTTTTCCATAATTAACACCTATAGGCATCTATAGATTTTATAGTAGTATTGCGGTAGTAATACGATAGTACTACGGTAGCACTACGGTAGCACTACGGTAGGAATCCCGTAGTAGTAGGATTTTCTTAGTAGTTACACGGTAGTACTACTAGCTTACTACTAAATCCGTAGTATAGCAGTAGTACTATCGTTATACTACCGTGTTTTTTATCTATAGAGGGGCCTCAAAGTAACTTGATTTGTTTTACAATACTTGTAATAGCAAAATAATTAATATAGATAATTACTTGTAAGATAGAGTTAATTGTTTTAGTTATATAATATATTTGTCTTACTAGTTATATTAATCTCGCGATCTTAAACTTAATAGATTAATATTGTAACTCGACAAATATTAGTATCTTGTTTAGAAATAGAATAAATTTTTTATTTTTTAAACTAAAGATTGTCTTGTTATCTTTAACGTAAAAGACAATAATATCAAATTCGTATTTGTATAATATATCGACGTTAACATAGAGCTAACGTATTCTATTGTAATAGATTAGAAAAGTAGATTTGCTAAATATCTCTTGTAGATCTCGATATATTTATAGCTTTATTTTGAAAAAAATATTTAAGCAACTATCTAAATTGAAGCGTTTACGTGCAATATTCTTGCTAGATAAATTGCAAAATAGAAGAGTTTTACAAATTTAAAAAGAATTCAATAGCTATATATAGTAGAAAATATAGTTTTTTTTATCTATCTTGTTAATTCTAGATACAATGTAAGTAGTTTAAGCGTAATTAAGAAACAAAGCTTGAATATTGTCTTAAACTTCTTTTTTGCAATAGTAAATTTTAGATTGTTTATTTTTTGTTCTAGCAATCTAATAAATAGATAGTCTAGATAAATCTTGCTTAACTTAATAGAAATATTTATATATTTAAATAGCTTGAAAATCTTGAAAATCTTAACTAGATATTTAATATGTTCTTTAGAGTTTTACTAAAGATTACAATATTGTTAATATAGATATACGCAAACTTATAATATTTGCGCAAAATTTAATTTGTTTAATACTATATATAGACTAAACTGTTTTAAAATTCTATAATAGCTATATTTTATTGTTTACTATTGCAATATAAAACTATTCTAAGTTTGTAACAATTAACTATCTTAATACGCTATTAATAAAAGTAGTTTGTATTATCTATAATACTAATATAGAAGCAATTACTAATTAAGTTAATGTTAGGGTTAAAGCTTTGATAACTAGTATATAGTTAATTAACAAGAATACTAGCTAGATAGAACTAACTATATACAGGAAATAGATATAAGTACTATAAATATTAAGACGCTAGATATTACTTGTAGTATACTTAAGACTAGAGAGTAAAAATCTAAAAAATAATTAAAAAACAAAGTCTATCTAGTCTAAAATTATAATAATATTTTTTTCTTCTATTTGCAAGCTTTAATAAAATAATATCGAATCTCTTAATTAGTATTTTTAGTTAATTTTAGTTAATTTTAAATACTTGTTAAGTATAAACTTCGATTAATATCAAATATATATCGAATATTGTTTAGCAATTAAAACTAAAGTTTTCGATATATATTAAGCAAAAAAATAAATTTGTCAAATAGAAAAAATAATCGAAAATTTTGAAATAAAATATACAAAAAACAATAATATACAAAGCAAAGAATATATATATTGCAAATAGTATTCTAGTTAATTTTCGACTACTCTTAATTAATATTAAATATATTTGTTAAATACAATCTAATATTCGAAATATAATATTAAGCAATTGTTAAGTAGCAAAAATCGAGTTTTAAATAGTTTGTTAAGCGACAACAAGATTAAAAGAGAGAATTTTTTTTTTAAAAAAAACATTAAATATAAAAGATTACTAACTCTAATTTTAAGAGAGAATTCGAATTATGTAATACAAAAACTAAAAGATTAATAGCAAAATAGAGATCGATTGCATTTAAGATAATCTAGAAAATTAATTATATTTAAGAGAATTTAGAGAGTTGATCAATTATAATTTAAGAAAGAATTAACAACAACAAAAAAAAACAATATTAAAAAGTCGAAATTTGTCGAATTTTAATTATGTTCGGATATATTTATCTAAATTTGTTATATAGAGAGAGAAAATAACGTAAAAGTATTTTAATAGCAATTTATATACAATTGTGCGTATATTTAGAAATATTAAGTTAATTCTTATTCGAAAAATATTTAGAAATAATATTTATAGAGTATCTAACAGAAGTTTTATAGAAGCAACAACAAAAACTGCAAATATATATCGAATAATTTTCCACAATAATAATAATATATTAATAATATATTTTCGGAATTCTTGTTAATTAACGTATAAGATATAATAGCATAAAATATCTAATAGAAATACTATAGAAGCAACAACAAGAACTACAAATATATATCGAATAACTCTCGACAATAATAATATATTAATAATATATTTCTGAAATTCTTGTTAACTAATATAGAAGACAAAGCAATATATCGAATTAGTCTAATTTGGAAAATATTTAATTTCGATTACAAATATATAACAAATAACTTCTAACAATAGTAATATATTAACAATATGTTTTCGAAATTGATTCTAGATACAGTAACAAGAGTTGTAGATATATATTAAGCAATGCTTAGCAATAGTAATAGAAAAGTACAAAAAAAATATAAACGCAAATTATTCTACTTATTAGATTTTTAATTAGAAGATATCTTAAATATTTAATACAACTTTGTTGTATCTAAATATTTGTAATAAAAGTTAACAACAAAGTTAGAGCAATTGTTAGCTATAAAATAGTTTAGTTATTTAGATCTATTATTGTAGTTTGTATAGTTTATAAAAAGAATTTAATACTATAGTATTTTGCGTCTATAATTAGTAGCAATTAGATTTAAATTTATATTATTGTTATTTTTGCGTATATTATATTGTAATATTCCAATATTTTTAATATAGTATTCGAAATTGTTGTTAATATTATTAATAGTATTAACAAGCAACAAAAATTTAATTTGTTAATTTAATAAAGACGTGCTTTTGTTAAAATACAAAAACTATAAATAAAATATAAAATAAATTTTTATTAATTTAAATAGTTCTAGTTTGTAAATATAATTACTAATTGCTCGAATAATTTTATAGAAATCTGCATTTTTATATTTTAGAAACTTGTATAGTCGAGTTGTTTTAATATTTTAAATATTAAATATAATTTAATTATTAATCTTAAATTTCGAGATTATAGTATATTTGTAATTAGTAAACTTTATTTGTTTAACTTAGATTTAAACAAGCTTTTAATAAAGAAAGTTTTGCAAAATTTCGATTTTTTTAACAATTTTATTAATATTCTTTATATTGCAACAAGCTTTAAATATATTGTTGTTAAATTTTTTTATAAATAACTTTAAATTTAATTGTAACAAATAGTCTTTAATAGCAAAAAATAATAATAAATTAGTAGATTTGCTAATATAATTGTTAACAATAAACTTAACAATAGTAAAATAACTAACTTAGTTATTCTAATTATATTGTACGTATATTCGAAAATATTGTTTAAAAGCAATATTAATATTTTCGATTTAATTGTTAATTTTCGAGTAAAATATTGTTAATAATTTAGATTTAGATTTTAGTTTTTTGCAAAAATATTGTTAAAAATAAACAATAAATTAAGTATTTCTATTTAAAACAATAGAAATTAAGAAATCTTTAATATATTAAATAAAGTTAATAAAAATCTAAATTATAATTATAATTTTTAAAGAATCTATAAATATAATTTTTTTATTTTTAGATAGTTTATTAATTACTATTAAAATATATTAAAAGCTCTTTTCTCTATAGTAATATAACAATAGAAAGATAATAAAGTTGTAAAATATATTTTGTTAATAATAATCTAAAATAGAAAGAGATTTTAATAGATTGTATTTATGTTTGTAATATAATTTAATATAATTATATATTAAGTAGTTTTTAATATATTTTTTAATATCTAAATACAATATAGATTAATAATAGTAATACTATATTTTCTTAAAAATAGTTGTTCGATCTAAATATTTAATACTTAATAATTTATACTAAAATTTAATTGCTTTAACTTGAATGATATTATTTGTATTTTAAGATATATATATTTTGTTTTAAACAAATAGATATTTAATATTAATTATTAAATATTCGACTATTATATAGTTTTTAAATTTTAGTTTAATTGTCTTGCAAAAAATACTTAAAATCTTTTATTTATTATCTTTTTTAATTTAAATAATCTATTTTATCTTTTTGTTATATAAATATATTTTTGATATTTGTTAAGCAAAAATTTCGAAATCGAATTCTATCTTAAGTTTCTTTTTTTTGTTAAATTAATTGCAACAGCAAGTAGAAACTAAATTGTTAAAAAAATTGCAAATATAAATAGTTAAAATATAGATAAAACAAATATATTTAATAGAAAGACAAAATTCAAAATTCAAAACAAAAAGATTATAAGTTAAGAGATTATAAGTGCAACAATAATAAACAAAGAGACTAAAGACAAAAATCTAGTAAAACAAAATTTATTTTATTAAAGTAATATAGATATTATAGATAGTAAAGATATAGATAGCTCTATATTTTTGTTAGTTGTTAGCAAAATTATAAATTTTTTGCAAGTTTTTACAATTCTTTTGTTAACAATTAGTTTAAACTTAATAAAGTCTTAAAGCAAATAAATTAACTTTGTTACTAAATTGTAAATAATATTTAATAGTAGCAAAATTAATACAATAGCTTTAATAATATTTAATTTTAAGTTATATTATTTATAAATTGTTTGTTTTTAAAACTAATTGCGCAAGTTATCTTTATTAAAGAGCAAATTTTGCAATTGTTTAATAAAATTGTTTAACTTTATATTTAATATATTTAATTAATAAATAATCTTAAAATTTAATTTAAACAAAAATTTAATTTAGCAAGTTTAATAACAATTTAGTTGTTTAATAATTATAAAATACTTTAGATTGCAATAGTTAATAATAATCTTAGTAGATTGTTTAATAAATATATTGATATACTTTAAGTATTATTTCTCAAAAGCGCAAATAATAGTTAATAGCTTTTTATTGTAGATTTTGTAATTATATTTTGCAAGCAATATAATTTTAAATATATAAATTATCGAATAAAGCAATTTATTCGAGTTTATCTATAATAGTATAGCAACAATTATAAAGTTAAAAATATTATTTTTAATCTAGATCTCTAGATTAAAATCAAAATAATATAAAATAGACTAATTAATAATAAAAAATTTAAAAACTTAAAACGCAAGATTTTTAAAATTAACAAATTGTTATAAAAAACTAAATCTCTTATTTTTAAGTTTACTAAATACTAACAAAAATTTAACTAGATTTAAATAATTATAGATAAATTGTTAATAGAAGTTTGCAAAATCTAGAAAGATTTGTATAATATATATATAAATAGAAGCTTTCTATTCTAAAATATATCTAATTTTCTTAGAATTTATCTAAATATTTTTAATAGTAATAATTAGATTTAGATATTTAATTAATTTAACAAAAAAAATATATTTGTTAATATTTAAATAAAGATTTGTTCTATAAAGTTTAGCAAAAACTTTATTAATATATTTTTTGTATTTTTTCTTAATATTGTTGTAGATTAGAATATTATTTATATAGATAGTACAAAAATTGTCTAAATAAAGACTAAGAATTTTATTAATAAAAGTTTGAAATATAATTAAAATATTATATAATTTAAAAGATATTATAATATATTTAAATAAATTATAATAAATAATAAAGATTGTTTTGTATTTGTTATTAAAATATATTCGAATTTTATTAAAAATAATAATAATATTAAACTTGCTATAATATCTAATCTTATATAATTGTTGCAAGATTTTTTAAATTAATAATAGAATATTGCAATTCTTAATTGTTAAAGTATTAAAATCTCTATAGTTTACGCAAATATATAAATTTTTATTAAATTTTTTAACTATAAAAATAAAAACAATATATTGTAAGATATTATTGCAAATTTGATTTTTACTTTTTATATTATTTAGATAGACTCTAATAATCTTTTTTTCTTAACAAAAAATATTATAGACTTTCTTAATTAAAAAAAGTTACTTTTGAAATAAAATTAATAATATAATTAATATTTTTATTTAATAATAGTTTGTTAGTTTCTTGTAGATTAAAGAGTTTAATTTATTGTTTAAACTTTAAATAAAGTTTTTTTTTTAATTGTTTTAAATTAGAAATTTTTTGTTTAAATTTTGTATAAAATTTATTGTAATTATAAAAAATAATAGTTGCAATATTTATTGTAATATTGTTGTCTATAATACAAATTAAATATATATTGTTTTTCTTTAATTAATTTAGCATAACAAAGTATTTAGCCTGAGACAATATAACAACTATTTTACAATTTTTTTTGTTAATAAGTTTTAAAAATAAGAAGATACTAATTTAATAGATATTAATTTTATTTAAAGATTTTAGAAATAAATATTCTAATTGCTTGTATTGTTTGCTAAAGATTTCTAATAATTAATAAACTAACAAACAATACTTTATATAGTAATCGAATTTAAATTAAAGAAATTGTATATTTTCTTTAATTTGTATATTATATTCTTTTATTTAAAATATATTAAAAATAATTGCAAATTATCTTAATTTAATTATTAAATATTATAAAATATTAATATATTTGTTTAAATTAACAATAATTTAAACAATATAAATAATATTAGAAACAAGTTTATTATTAACAAAATATAATTTAATCGAATTTTGTAGTAGTATAATAAAAAGTTTATAAAATTTAACAAACTTTCTATTAATAAAGACTTTATTAAAAACTTCGATATTAATAAATAGTATTATTTTAATATAATATTTATTAAAAAACAAATAAGTTTAATTTGAGCAAATTTTAATATAAAAATTTAGCTGTTAATTGTTAAATAACTTGTTATTAATAATACTAGAATTGAGTTCGATTTTAACAAACAAGATTTTATTATATAAATTAAATATAACTTTAAGCTCTTTTATTGTCTTTTGTATAAATATTAGTTTTTGTCTCGAACTACAACTTTTATTAAAAATATCTAGTTTTTCGATTTGCTAAAATTATTTAAGTTGTTATTCAAAATATTAGAGCAACTCTCTTCTCTAAATATTGTTAATTTAAAATTACTAATATTATAAGTTTTAAACTTGATAATAACTTTTTCTTTAATTTTAGTTAACTTGTTTTTGTAGAAAATATTTAAATAATTAAAATAATATTTCGAATACAAATACTTTCAACAAAAATTCTTCTTTTTAATCTTATTTTTAAATATTTAAGATCAAAAAATTAACTTTGTTTTGAAAGAAATCTTTTGTTTAGTTATATAGTTAATTAATTTGTTGTTGTAGACTTCGAATTTACTTATAGACTTGCGTATAATATTTCGATTTTTGTTTGTTTATATAGTAATAAATCTATTACGCGCCTTAGTTTGTAACAATTAATAATCTTTTTTTATTTTATTCTAAAATTTATATTGCGTAATCAAGAGATTAAGTTATTAATATTAATAAATTAATTGTACAACTTGTTGCTTAGTCTTAAATCGAATTAAAATATTTTTTAATTTTTAAATAGCTTAATATTTGTTGCAGTTAATATAAATCGAGTTATATATTTATTAAAAATTTCGAAAAACTTTATAGCAAAATTAGATAATATAAACTTAATAAAATTTCTATATTATCGATTAGATTTGTTAAATTAAGCGTAGAGATTTATTATTAGTTTAGCTAATATATTATAGAGCTAAGCAAGATTGTTGCTCTAATTTGGTAGATAATATCTAATATCTTTAAAGACATTTTTTGTATATTTAATTGTAATATATATTAGCTTAATTAATTTGTTGTCGAATATATAAGAATAGACTTTAAATTTAACAAAAAATATTGTCTATTATTAATCGAATTTCTTTTAATTACTTAAGAAAACAGCTAAATTAAGAAATTTAATATTGTTATATATTAATTTCTCGATCTTGAGCAAGCTATTTCTATAGACTTTGTTAAGACGTTTGCAATTCTATTAATTTAATTTGTAAAAAAATATATTGTATTGTTGCTATTAAGATTTCGATAAAACAATAAGTAATAAATAGACTTAAATTGCTTACAATAGTTAAGTTTCTCGATTAACTTATTTTGTTTTTTGATTAGTATATTAGTTGTCTTCTTCTATACTTTGTTTTTAACTTACTCTATATTTTGCTTTTTTTGTAGACTCTTGTAGATAATTTATATTTTGTTCAAATTTGTCTCTAATTGTACAATTTCTTTGTTTCGATCTTTTCTATATTATATTAGATACTATATATAGAAATAGATACTATTAATATATTTAAATTAATATACGAGATTTTAAGTTATATTTTTAATAAAATTGCTATTATATAAGAGTTTTGCAGAGTTTTTTAAGTCTTTTGTTAACAACAATTGTAGTTAAAAAAAACTAATAAAATAAAAATTAATTAATTTTGATTTTAGTTTTATATCTAAACTTTTTAATAGATAAAAATAGTATATTAATATTTTTAAAAGAATTATTGTTAAATTCGATTAATTTAGAATTTTTAAAAACAAATTCGAGTAAAGTTTGCAACTATAATTCTAATAAAAATAGCAAATTTTTAGTACTTAATTAATACTAAGATTAATCTCGAGATACAATACTTTTATAAAATATGAAATTAGAATAAAATATTTAATTTTTTATAACAAAATTGTAATATATTATTGTAATAGATTTATATAAATATTGTAAATCTTAATAATTATAAACAATAACAAAATAGTAAATAAAGATATAAACTTAGATAAAATGTTTTGTTTAAATATATTTGCTCTATTTAAATATTATACAATTTACTTTGTTTAATTAAGTTAGTAAATATTAAAACAAAATTATCAATATTAAAAACAAATATTGTTTAAATGTTATATTATATAATAAACTTTATATAAAGTAAAAAAATATTATTTAAAGATAACAATATTGTAATATAGATATCGATTCTAGTAAATTTGTTTGTCTATTCTAGCAAAATTACTAAATTGTAGTTAGAACAATTTGTTGTTTATTTATTTTAGCAAATTTACTATCTTTTTTATAAGATTTCTTTCAATTTAGTGCTATAAAATTAGAAAATATTTGTTTAAAAAATTAACAAAATTTATTATTATTAAGTTGTATATTTTTTTTAAAAATATTTATTGTTGCAACTTAGTTATGTTTTGCAAAACATCTATTTTAATAACTTTGTATCTAGAATTGCTTTAGTAGTTTTGTATTTAAAATTGCTTTAGTAACTCTATATTTAAAGTATATTTCGAAAAAAAAGTAAGCAAATATAAACATTTTTAGAGTACAATTTGCAAAATTGTTTCTAAAGAGATAGCTAGTATTATATTAGAATTAGAGCTTTAATAGCTAGTATATATTTAATTAACAAGAATACTAGTTATGCAAAACTAATTATATACAGAAAATAGATATAAATACTATAGATATTAAGACGCTAGACGTTACTTGTAGTATACTCGAGACTAGAGAGCAAAGATCTAAAGTATTACGATTCTAGACTAGATAGACTTTGCTCTTCGATTACTCTTCGAGTCTTCGCTCTCTAGTCTCGAGTATACTACAAATAACATTTAGCGTCTTAATACTTATAGTATTTATATCTATTTTCTATATATAGTTAGTTCTATATAGCTAGTATTTTTGTTAATTAACTACATACTAGTTATTAAAGCTCTAATTCTAATATAATACTAGCTATCTTTTTAGATACAATTTTGCAAATTGTATTTTAAAAATATTTATATTTGCTATTTTTTTTGTTTTGCAAGACAAGTTCTAGATATAGAACTACTAAAATAGATATTTTTCAAAACGTAACTAAGTTGCAACAATAGATATCTCTTAATTAATATATAACTTAACAATATTTAATTTCGTTAACTTTTTAGTAAGTCTACTAAAATAAATAAACAATAGATTATTCTAATTACAACTTAATAAATTTATTAGAATAAAATTAATAAATTTGCTAAAACCAAGAAATAACAAATTGTTCTAATTTCGACTTAATAAATTTGCTAAAATAATATTAATAAATTTGCTAGAATAGAATTAGTAAATTTGCTAAAATAGAATTAGTAAATTTGCTAGAACAACAATTACAATACAATTTTGTTATTATTTTTAAATAATACTTTTGTCTTTGTATACTAGAAAATTTGCTATACAACAAAACAATACTTTAAATAATATTTATTTTTAATATTAAAAATTTTGTCTTGCAAATAATATAAGTTCTTTAATATTTGCATAATATTAAATATATTCAATCTCGAATTTCTACTTTTGTTTACAAATATTTGTATTATTTATATTTTATCTATATTTGCAATATAATTAATAAGAAAATAGTTTTAAAAAACAAAATTAAATTTAACTCTAACAAAAATGGCAAATTATTTAAAAAATTCTTAATAAATAAAAATTAATTAGATATTAATATTGTTTCTTGTTACAATTATTATTTTGTAAATACTTTATTAAATTAAAACAATCTCAAAAAAATTTAAAGCTCGAAAAATACTTTAATTTATTTAAAAACAATATATTCGAATTTTTGTTATTTGTTCGATTTAATTCTTACAAAACTATAATCGACAAAGTAATTAAATTAAATTTGTTTAACAATATAAGTTTGTTAAATATATTAACTCGATCTTTAATATACTAATTGCTAGATATTAGTTTTGCTCAATTTTATAACAAATATATTAAGAAAGAAGACAAAAATAAATTCGATTAATATTGTATTTTAGTTAATTAGCTTAACAATTTTAATAAAAATTAATAAAAAATATCTTAACTTCTTTAAAAAGCAATTAGAAATAATATAAAACAATAACTTCGACTACTTTATAACAATAGTGCTATTATTGTTAAACTTTAAATTAATAAAAAAATTAATTTCGACTCTATTTGTAAGTTAAAAACTTAAATTAATTTTTTTAAAATTTATTTAAGTTAAGCAAAATCAATAGTAAGTATTTGCAACAAAACAATATATTATCTTTAATATAAATACAATAATATACTAATTTAATACAATTTGTTCAAAATTATTATATATTAATTAAAACAAAAGTTTTCTTTTTCTCGAAATAAAGAAATTGTATTTATTAAGTCTACTTATATAGTTTACAACTTCGATAACAATAGCAAATATAACTACTTTTATAAATCTAATTTATAAACAAAAAATTAACTTAACAATATCTATTTTATTTGTAATCTTAAATTAAAATTACAAAATATAAAAAACAATAAATACTTTCTTAATTTTTTTATTTTTATTAAAAATTTCGAAAAGTTTAAACAATAAATTACTATATTAATTTCTAAGTTTAGTAGTACTTTTTAATATTTTGTTTTCGAGAAAGTTAAACTTAATCTTGTTGTTGTTAAAATTATTAATAATATTTTTAAAGAAATTAAGTATTACTTGTTTAATAAATTTGTTAATTTTTATCTAATAATAAATAATCTATTTAAAGATCTAAGTACTTAATAAGACAATTTAGACAAAAAACAATATAATTTTGTTAAAATTATATTGTTCGAATTTGCTATAAAGAATATTAAAATCTTTAATTAATATATTAATTACTTTATATCTACAACAATCGAAGTCTCTATATTAGAAATCAATAAAATATATTAATTTAACAAAAGTTTAAACTATAGATTTTAAAGTTGCTATATTATTTTGATAAATTATATTATTTTAAATTAATTTATTAGATTAATTTGTAAAATCGATCTAAAATTTTAACAAATAAAAAAATCTTGTTCAACAATTATTCGAACTTCTATCTGTATACAAACTATCAATAATATTAATAAACAAAATAATTGTATAAATATCTTTAAATTTTCTAAATATATTAATATAAATACTTGCAATAACAATAATTTTAATATATGTATCTTTATTTGCAACTAAAAACAAGATATAGAAGTATAATCTTAAATTTTTAAAAATAAAATTAAGTTTTTTAATCTTTGTTAAAAATATTTTAAATCAAAATATAAATTATATTATAAAAATATCTTTTGTAAAAACAAATTAACTAAAATTAAAGATAAAGTTTTTGTTAAATTTAAAACTTATAATATTAGCAACTTCGAATTAACAATATTTAAAAAAAAAAGTTTCTTTAATATCTTAAATAACAACTTAGATAACTTTAGCAAATTAAAAAACTAAATATTTTTGACAAAAATTGCAATTTAAAACAAAAACTAATATTTATAAAAAAAACAATAAAGAAGCTTAAAATTATATTTAATTTATAAGATAGAATTTTGCTTATTAAAGTTGAGCTTAATTTTAATATTATTAACAACAAATTGCTTAACAATTAGTAACTAGATTTTTATATTAAGATAATACTATTTATTAATATCGAAATCTTTAATAAAATCTTTGTTAATAGAAAGTTTGTCAAATTTTATAAACTTTTTATTATATTGTTTCAAAATTCTATTAAATTGCGTTTAATTAATAACAAATTTGTCTCTAATATTACTTTGCTCAAGTTATTGTTAATTTTTAATAAATATATTAATATTTTATAGTATTTAATAATTAAACTAAAACAATTTGCAATTAATTTCAATATATTTTAAATTAAGAAATATAATATATAAATTAAAAATAATATATAATTTCTTAAGTTTTTTTTGATTATTGTATAGAATATTGTTTGTTAAATTAACAATTATTAAAAATCTTTAGCAATTAACGCAAGCAATTAGAATATTTATTTTTAAAAAAATTCGATAAAGTTGATATTTGTTAAATAAGTATCTCTATATTTTTGAAAGTTGTTACTAAAAAAGACTATAAAATAATTATAATATTGTTTAAGCACTTTGTTATACTAAATTAATTAAAAAAAAACAATAGATATTTAGCTTATATTATAAACAACAATATTATTATAGATATTGCAACTATTATCTTTGATAATTATAACAAATTTTATATTAAATTTAAGCAAAATTCTTTAAATATAGAGCAATTTAAAAAACAAATATATTCGAAATTTAAACAATAAATTAGATTTTTTAACTTGCAAAAAATTAACAAATTATTGCTTAATAAAAGTTTTAGTTATATTATTAATTTTGTTTTAGAAACAACTTCTTTAACTAAGAAAGTCTACAATATATTTTATTAAGAAAAAGAGATTATTAGAGTCTATCTAAATAATATAAAGAATAAAAATTAAATTTGCAATAATATTTTACAATATATTGTTCTTATTTTTATAGTTAAAAAGTCTAATAAAGATTTGTATATTTGTATAAACTATAGAAGTCTTAATACTTTAACAATTAAAAATTGCAATATTTTATTGTTAATTAAAGAGATTTTGCAACAATTATACAAAATTAAATATTATAATAAGTTTAATATTATTGTTATTTTTAATAAAATTTAAATATATTTCGATAAAAAATACAAGACAATCTTTATTATTTATTACAATTTATTTAAATATATTGTAATATTTTTTAAATTATATAATATTTCAATTATATTTTAGTTTTTTATTAATAAGACTGTTAGTTTCTATTTAAACAATTTTTGTACAATTTATATAAATAATATTTTAATCTACAATAATATTAAAAAGAAATATAAAAATCATATAAATAAAGTCTTTGTTAAATTTTATAACGCAAATCTTTATTTAAATATTAACAAATTTTTTTATTATTAAAAAAGTTAAATATCTAGATCTAATTATTATTATTAAAGAAATTCGAATAGATTTCGAGAAAATTTAATATATTTTTAAATAAGAAGTTTTTATTTGCATATATAATATGCAAATTTTTCTAAACTTTGTTAATTTTTATTAACAATTTATTTATAACTATTCGAATCTAGTTAAATCTTTGTTAGCATTTAGTAAATTCAAGAATAAAAATCTTAGTTTTCTATAACAATTTATCAATTTTAAAGATTTTGTATTTAAAGTTTTTAAAAAAGTATTTATTGATTAGTCTATTCTATATTATTTCGATCTTAATTTAGAAATTTAAATTAAAAGTGATATTTTTAATTTTGTAATTATTGTTGTACTTTTGCAAATAAATTTGAATAAATTGTTTTATTTAATAGTTTATATATTTAAAACTATATTGTTTGCAAAATACAACTATAAGATTTATAACAAAAAATTGTTAACTATTGTTTGCGCTTTTAAAAAATATTATTTAGAATATATCAATATATTTGTTAAACAACTTATTAAGATTATTATTGATTATTGTAATCTAAAGTATTTTATAACTACTAAACAACTTAATTGTTGTTAAGTTTGCTAAGTTAAGTTTTTGTTTAAATTTAATTTCAAAATTATCTATTAATTAAATATATTAGACGCAAAGTTAAATAGTTTAATTAAACAATTACAAAATTTACTTTTTAACAAAAACAATTCTTGCAATTAGTTTTAATAATAAACAATTTTTAAACAATATAATTTAAAATTAAATATAATTAAAATTGTTGTATTAATTTTGCTATTATTAAATATTATTTACAATTTAGTAATAAAGTTAATTTGTTTGTTTCGAGACTTTATTAAGTTTAAACTAATTACTAACAAAAGAATTGCAAAAGTTTGCAAAAAATTTATTTGAATCTTGCTTACAACTAACAAAAATATAGAATTATTTATACTTTTATTGTTTGTAGTATCTATATTACTTTAACCAAACAAACTTTATTTTGCTAAATTTTTTTTTTGTTTTTTTGCTTGCTATTGTTGTATTTACAATTTTTTAATCTATAGTTCTTTTGTTTTCAACTATCGATTTTTTTTTTTAGATATATTTGTTTTGTTTACAACTTAGCTATCTATATTTGCAATTTTTTTTACAATTTAGTTTTTGTTTGTTATTGCAATTAATTTAACAAAAAAGAAGAAATCTAAAATAGAATTTAATTTCGAAATTCTTATTTAACAAATATTAAAGATATATTTATATAATAAAAAAATAAAACAAATTATTTAGATTAAAAAAACTAATAAATAAAAGATTTTAATTATTTTTTGCAAAACAATTAAACTAAAACTTAAAAATTGCACAATAATCGAGTATTTAATAATTAAAATTAAGTATCTATTTATTTAAGACAAAATATATATTTTTTAAAACAAAAATAATATTCTTCGAGTTAAAACAATTGAATTTTGATATAAATTATTAAATACTAAATATTCGAATTAAACAATTATATTTAAGAAGATATAATATTACTACTATTAATCTATATTGTATACAAATATCAAAAAATATATTAAAAATTGTTCGATTTATAAGTATATTAAATTATATTGCAAATATAAGTATAACCTATTAAAATTTTTGTCTATATTAGACTATTATTAACAAAATATATTTTGCAACTTTATTACTTCTTTGCTATTATATTGTTATAAAAAAAAGATTTTTCAATATATTTTAATACTAGTCGATAAACTATTTAAAAATAAAAAATTTATACTAATAGATTTTTTAAAAATTAAAATTGTTGTTTAGATCTTTATTAATTTTGTCTAATATATTAAAAGTTTTTTAGCTACTATTGTTTTCGATAAAGATACTTAATTTATTGTTTATTTTTAACAATATTTTTGCAAAAAATTGAAAATTAAATCTAAACTATTAATTGTATTTTATTCGAAAATCGACAATTAAATTAAAAATATTAATATTGCTTTTAAATAATATCTTCGAATATATATATAATACAATTAGAATAACTAAATTAATTATTTTGTTATTGTTAAATTTGTTGTAAATAGCTATATTAATAAATCTACTAACTTATTATTTTTCTTTGTTATTAAAAATTATCTATTATAATTAAACTTAAAACTATTTAAAGTTTTTTTTAACAACAATATATTAGAAGTTTGTTACAATATAAAAAATATTAATAAAATTGTCAAAAAAATCGAAATTCTATAAAAAAAAATTGTTAAAAAATTGTCTAAACTTAAATTAAATAAATAGAGTTTGCTAATTGTAAATGCGCTACAATTTTAAAGTTTAAAATCGATAATTAAATTATATTTAATACTTGAAATATTAAAACAACTTAATTATACAAATTTCTAAAATATAAAAATGCAAATCTCTATAAGATTATTCGAACAATTAACAATTATATCTACAAACTAGAATTGCTTAAGTTAATAAAAATTTATTTAGTATTTTATTTATAACTTCTATATCTTAATAAAAGCAAATCTTTGCAAAATTAATAAATTAAATTATTATTATCTATTAATATTGTTAACAATATTAACAACAATTTCGAATACTATATTAAGAATATTAAAATATTACAATACAATATATGCAAAAATAACAATAATATAAATTTAAATCTAATTGTTACTAATTATAGATATAAAATACTATAGTATTAAATTATTTTTACAAACTATACAAACTACAACAATAAATTTAAATAATTAAATTATTTTATAATTAACAATTGTTTTAACTTTGTTGTTAACTTTTATTGCAAATATTTAAATACAACAAGATTATACTAAATATTCAAGATATTTTCTAATTAAAAATCTAATATATTGGCAAATCGAGATAACTCTCCCTAGAAGCTCTTAGTTGTTAGAGGCTCTTAAGATTGTTGTGCGTATATTTTGGCTCTCGAACTCTATTAGCGAGATACGATTGACTCAAAGTTGCTTGTAGTCAATTAAAAAATTTAAAGAGTAATAAAGAGTTCTTTAAACATTATTTGTGCGTTGTTAAGATCTACGAACGCAATTTATTGCGAATATAATTTATCGCGAACGCAATTTACAAACGTAATCTATTGCACAATACAATTACGCAATAGAGATGTTTTTGTTATCGCATTATTTTCGCGTAGAAATCTTAAAAATTGTTCGATTTTGTTATATAAATTACTATAGTATAAATAAGTAACAAGTAGAGAATTAATCGAAGTATTGCAAAAGTTTGTGCGCATTTCGAATATCAATTATTATACTTTTTGTTAAACTTTATTTGACTCTCTAAAAGCAAGCTTTTAAGAGTCTCTCAAGCAAATCTTAAGTCAATCTTAGACTATCTGGATCAAATCTGCATTTTAAATCTAACAAGTTGTCTTCCCGATTTGCCAATATAAGTAGAATAGTTTGCGTCTATATATCTTCTATAATCTACTATTATTGTTGTCAAATATTGCTTAATATATATCTACAACTTTTGTTATTATATTTAGAATCGATTTCGAAAATATATTGCTAATATATTACTATTGTCGAAAGTTACTTGCTATGCATTTGCAGTTAAAATTAAATATTTTTTCAAATTAGATTAACTTAATATACTACTTTGTTTTCTACGTTAGTTAACAAGAATCTCGAAAATATATTATCGATATATTACTATTGCTAAGAGCTACTTAATATATACTTGCAATTTTTGTTGTCGTCTCTATAGTATTTCTATTAGATATTTTATAAATGTTACTTTTAAATATCTTTCGAATAAGAATTAACTTAATATTTCTAAATATACGCACAACTACGTATAAATTGCTGTCAAGACATTTTTATATTATTTTTTCTCTCTATATAACAAATTTAAACAAACGTGTTCGAATATAATTAAAATTAGACAAATTTCGACTTTTTAATATTGCTATTTTCTCTTGTTGTTGTCGATCTCTTCTTAGATTATATAACTAGTCGATTTCTATCTTGCTATCGGCTTTCCAATTTTCGCGTTATATAGTTGCTTAACGTTTGATTTTAAGTATTAGATTGTATTCGACAAACATATCTAATATTAATTAAAAATAGTCGAGAATTAACTAGAATATTATTCGCAATATATATACTTTTTGTTTTGTATATTATTGTTTTTTGTATATTTTGTTTTAAAGTTTTCGATTATCTTTTTATTCGACAAATTTATTTTTTTGCTTAACGTATATCGAAAACTTCAATTTTAATTGTTAAATAATACTTAATATATATTTAATATTAATCGAAACTTGTACTTGACAAATATTTAAAATTATTTAAAGTTAACTAAAAATATTAACTAAAAGATTCGATATTACTTTATCGAAGCTTGCAAATAAAAGAAAGAAATAGTATTACAATTTCAAACTAAACAAACTTTGTTCTTCGATTATTTTTCGAATTTTTGTTCTTTAGTTTCAAGTATACTACAAGTAACGTCTAGCGTCTTAATATTTATAGTACTTATATCTATTTCCTGTACATAGTTAGTTCTGCATAGCTAGTATTCTTGTTAATTAACTATATACTAGCTATTAAAGCTCTAATTCTAACATAAAGAATAATTGAAGAGCAAAGTCTATCTATAAAGCGTGTCTCGCAATGCTAGGTCTGCTTCGCAATAGTGTATTCAACGTATATTAATACATGTTTGATAAAGAGTTGCGCGAACTAGATTCAAGCAAAACTAATATTATTTTAGCAAATACTATTTGCGTATTGCTCTCTCTTAATAGCAAACAAAAAAAAATTATAAAAAGCAAAATTTTTCTCGTATTTGTATTTCTTAGCAATTAATTTTATTACAAATGCTATTATTATTATTACACATACTATCTAATTTAACTCGCTTAACTACGCAACTTTACTTAAAGAAATAGTAACTATTTTACAATTTTAATTGTTATGTTTAAACAAAGTTGTCTAATTAGAAATAATAATTAACAAAATATTAGTAACTTGCTTTCGCAAACGTACTTAAAGATCGATTAACTTTTAGAATATTATTAATAATTAACTACGTAAAGAAATTTATACAAATAACATGTCTTAAAAATTAGACAAAAATAATTATTCTAATATTAGCATAACTATTAATTAAGACAAAAAAGATACTAAGATATCTAGTTTTAAAGACAAATCTATATTGTTTATTTCGACGAATAATATTATATATAGGCTGACCGTTCGGGTCGGTTTTTCCCCAAAATCTATAACCCGACCCGAAAGTTATATCTAATTAGGCCAAGTTTTAACCTAATATAGTTAGTATTT